>Ga0325414_1007924_pt1 | contig 11238 bp, 5 predicted proteins | sample PopdelMetagenome_8_FD_206183 | JGI IMG/M metagenome (GOLD analysis project Ga0325414, IMG submission 206183) | Populus deltoides microbial communities from Bellville, Georgia, United States - Leaf-PdKOR-R3 | ecosystem: Host-associated > Plants > Phyllosphere > Phylloplane/Leaf | place: USA...
TCATCCAAAAAATTACTCTCCACTCATCAATTTCTTCAACATCACCGTAGATCATAACCCCATAAAAATGTAAACAGAACACGATATCTCTGATTTGTAAAATAGTACCCTTCTGCGTAGCTTTTTCTGGTTTCACCCTGGAAAGTTTTGATAAGAAATAATTTTGTAAGTAAAGTAGAAAAGAGAATCTAAAACATTGCACAAACAGCTTTTTAGTCAAATCTTTTAGGTAATTTTAAATTCATATAATATGTAGTATAACATGTATATACATGCATGAAAAATAGTGGGATTTGTACAACTTAACATCCACTGAAGCTTTTTTTTCCTAGCTATTAGATTCTAGGGTAATATAATATATAAATATACTGTTAGCAGCTCACTAAGTTACCTTGGATGCCGCATGAATTCAATGAGCTCGAAGAAAGAGAGGGCATCCGGGTGTCTTCGAGCTGAGAGTTGCCTTTTATTTCAATAATTTGCTAACATAAAAGTCGTCCCGTTTTGTCTTAAATCAAACTTTCACGAGTGGTGTTTCTGAAAGTGTAGGCCTAAGGTCAAATTTCGCTCAAATTAGTCCGACTGAACCTGCTACCTAGTACTCATTAATTTCTTTCATTATAGTGGTAGTTGCAACAATGAAATTGTTCACGGTTTGATTAATCTTAATTAAGAGTGTATTTAATATTATATTAATAGTTATTTTTTAAAATATTTTTTTATTTAAAATATAACAAAATAATTTTTTATTTTAAATTTATTTTTAATATTAACATATCAAAATAACTTAAAATAAAATAAAATTAACTTGAATAAAATTTTTTAGAATACAAAAATAAATAAATAAAACTCAAAATCAACACACGGTAGGTAGCCGGAACAATTTCTTTCATGACATTGACACCTCATGATGGAGGGTGGTGGAAAGTTAGCCCTTCAATTAATGGATATACTTCTCTGACGAGCCATGAATAAAGCACCACAAAGCAGGCCAGCAACTTAAATTTCCAGGCATGGCATGTGAGCCCACAAGCACGGGAGGCTTGGTAATGTGTCCCCATCAAGTCTTTTCTGCAAGAGGAACCAAAGGTTTTGGAATCCCATGATTTGTAGCGAACTTCTTTGTTGTTGAGTGAAAATGCAATGCATTTTTTATGTGGATATGCTAAAAACGGACGAACCAAGGCTCCATATGGGCATGATATAGATTCTTTTAGCACATTTATTAGGTACGTAGTGTTTGTTATTATGTTTATATTGTATTTAAAAAAATATATAAATAAGCTATATAAACATTAACTTAATACTTTTTTTAAGTATTTTTAGATGATTTTAATTTATTAATATTAAAAATATCAAAAAACACACAAAAAAAAATCAAATTCAAACACACTTAAGTTTATAACGCTTAGAACACGTGTATAATTTTAATAAGGCCCTCATCTGCAGTTGTTGCAAGCTTTGCTTAATTTTTCTGTCAGCAGATTTACAACAAGTATTTCTCTGTGTGTGTGTGTGTGTGATACTGCACATAAGTGGCTCGAAGCCCAGTTTTTGTAGCTCCATTCAGTGGTCAGCTTAAGACAATAACAGTGATTAAATGCACGCATCGATCCAAGAGAAACTCTAATAATATTGACATTGAGATACAGACCTGCCTAGAGAAGAGTTTTAAAAGACATGCATCCCATATATAGCTGCAGACATGGTCCATTTATGTCCGCTATTGTACTTGACCTGTATCCCATTTTAGTAGCTAGCTGGAAAACCAATATGTGACCATGGCTCCAGTCTCCAAACCTCCATACAATAAGATGCTCGATTGATGAAATGAAAGAAGGAAGGGAGAGAATATTATGGCCACACGTCACACTCTTTTCTTATCCTTCAATGTTTTCGTGATCTTAGTACTTTAAAGTGCTCTAATACGTTGCTCATGAGAGCAACACAGCAAACCACCCCCTTGCTCAGTGCAGGCACCCATTCACCTACATATGCTCTCGTTTCATTTCCTCTCTCTCATCCATTTGAAATCGAAAAACTCCCTCTCTTGCTTTGAGACAATTTGAAAATCTTCATTTTTTACTCGGGTGTCTCTTATTTTAGCAAATTGGTCTCTCTGTTCTTTCTCATTTTAATCTCAGGCATAGCTAATATATGTCTAGCCGCAAGAAAGCTAAATGCACTATAACAACCACCACCGCGTCTCCACGATACAAAACAATGGTGCTTCGCTGACTTCATTCAAAACTTTAATGGAAAGTGTTTCCTCTACCAAATCTTAAAGGGGTGTTTCACACTGACTTTCAACTTGTTTTTTTTTTGTTAAAATTTAATTTTTTTTACTTCAAATTAATTTTTTTTTAGTTTTTTTAGATTGTTTTGATTTGATGATTTTAAAAATAAATTTTAAAAATAATAAAAATATTATTTTAACGTTTTTCTAAGCGAAAAACACTTTGAAAAGCAACCATTACCTCAAACACCATTTAAAAGAGTGTTTGTTTACGTGGTATCTTTCATGTTCGGTTGAAACCACAACTTAAAGTTGTTTGGTTAGCCATGAACTACACTTTTCAACCTTTAGGACCCATAATAACCTGTGTTGCAACCACAAGTTAAGCAAAAGTATGTGTGACTTGCTTTTTGCTGAACACACATAAATGTACCGACACAATTAAACCATTGAATTTTCTATTGATGAAAATAACCTTGTTTTGCTCTTCACACATCTTCTTTCATCGTTCTACTTGCTTTTCTCTCCAATGTGTCTTTCCTTTCTTTCTATTGTTCTTCCCTCTCATTCCAATCTCATAGACCTCACACACTCTCACTTTCTTACCGATTAGAGATCCAATTGTTAAAATCTTAGGGAATGTACTGTTGTTTGTCAACAAATCATTCAGACTAAAGATTACCCATCCCCAACCCAAATCCCCGTCCTTAACTCAAACCATACACCAGATCTGCTGCAGTCTTCTATTCTTTTCTCGGTGATGATGCTTCTTCATAACCTAGAAATGGTTGAAGACACGCTGAAATTGATAATGATGTTCAAGGTAATTTTCTTGAGAAGATATTTAAAAAACTTCATATAATTCAAATTTCCAATATCAACAAAAATCATTCCCTTCTTCTTTCTTTTTTTTTTTTCTAAATTTATGCGTTCTGTTTTGTTTCATGAACCATAGATCTAACATCTTTTATTCCTGGAAAGCACAACAAACTCTCGATTCTCACTGTTTCAGTACATCCTACACTACAGGACTCATGATCTTTGTTATCTTTTTTTTTTTTAAGTTATATGTTTTCAAGTTTAGCTATAACTAGGCAAAAATTAAAGACATGTTCTTATGTATGTTCTTAATGCACGGTCACTATATACGTCGATATTTGCATTTTATTTCATGTTATAAACCAAAAAATTGGATTATTTTATATGCATAAGCATTTCAATTACAGTAGAACATCAATCCCTTATCTCACCTCATTGTAAAATAAATATTAGATGTCGTTCATGATTAGGATATTTTAACAATGTTGTCTGTCATTCTGCAATTTACTAATGTTTGATGCTCTTATGTCTCAAGCCATATACATATTAAATCAACCTATATATAGAAAAAGACTTTCCAAAAAATGTTTCTGATGCTACCGGATTTCTTGTAACATATTAGTGACACCTATGTAGATTTTCTTTGTTTGCAATATTATGGTTAGTGTGTGGGTATACTGATATATATGGGATCAATCAATATCCCCATGAATTACTAGACTTAACTTTGTCCTTTATGATTTGGTTTTTTTGTTTTGTAACTCTCTTTTCTAAACTTGTATGGGTTTATTTTAATTGTTGCTTTTACAAACTTGGTCCAGTCCATATGTGTTATTTATTTGTTGCATTGAGTGCTATAAGATCAGTTTATTTGTTATTAATGTTAAATTCATTTCATCAACTATATCAAACACCTTATCTTGTTAAGTAGCCATTAGTAATTGTTGCTTTCACAGACCAAAACTTCTACTTATTATCACAACAAACTTCTGTGTTGTCGTCGTCTTTTATTACATTGCATCTAGGAAATTAACTTGTTATTGTATGTTAGAAAAAATATTTTAACCGAAAAAATATTTTAACCGAGAACATAGAAGATTCTCAATCACAAAATAAGGCTTGTTGGACTAGAGAGATGTTGAACACATTTTGTGACATTTGTATCAAAGCAATTGAGAAAGGTATGCGACCGAACACACATTTTGACAAGGTTGGATGGAAATATGTTATGAATTGTTTTAAGGAACAGACCGACTATGCATTAATGAAAGCACAATTAAAGAATATGTGGGGTGAAATAAAAAAGGATTGGAGAATATTGGAAAAATTTGATTTTCAAAACCGGAGTAGGCTGGAGTCTTGAACTTGGAACAATTTCAGTAACTGACGAGTGGTGGAAATCTAAATTCAAGGTCTGTTTTTTATTTCAGCATGTGTATAATTACTATAAAATGTATTATTATTTGTTTTTGCAATTATTATGATTCATTTATATCTTTATTTTCCGTTGTTGTATGAGATACGAGGAGCTCAAAAGTTTAGGCATTCTGGTTTTGATCGCGCATTGTGTTGTAAATATAATATCATGTTTACAAACATTATGGCTACCGGTCAGTATGCTTGGACTCCATCACAGGGTTTGGATTCTGATGATGATGATATAAGTGAAAGGATAAAGAATGCTACTAATGAGGATTTACATCTAGAGGAAGGTAATGGTGATTCAGAGGAGGATACTTTACCAAATTTTGTAGAGGATGTCAATAATATGGTTGGTGGTGTTAACTTTTCCAATAGTAGTAGCAATCCTAGTAGTAGTAGTGGTGGAAAGAGAAAAGATGTTCAACAATGTACATAAAAGAGTGATAAAAACAGGTTTAGGAATGAGAGCGCAACTTTTTTCACGTTTAGATTGTTTGGTTGATAGTGTTTTTACTAGGAGTGAATGCACATCTAGTGGTTGGGATAAAAAAGGATGTAACATAGAAAAGGTTATGAAGGAGTTTCACGTCATTGAAGAAGTAGTTTTCGGCAGTGAGTTTTATTGTTTTGCAACTGAGTTTTTCATGATTAGAAGCAAGAGGGAAATGTGAGCAACAATTGGAGATAAGAAAAGAAAATTTCAATAGCTTAAATTAATGTTTGAGAGGATATCAAACGTTAAACCTTAATGTAAGGGTAAATCTGATATAATGTACTTACAGTTATCTCTATGCCATTTCTCAGCAATTGAAGTTGATTATGATTCATATATGTTTTCGATATTATCTGAAGTTCATAATTGAAGTTTAATATTGTTGGATAGGTTATTACAATGATTTGTTCATTGGATTTTAAATGCTTCATGAACATAATTTTCATATTTGAACTATCATGAACATATTTTGGTGTTGTGTGTTTTATAGTTAGAAGAAATAAATTTTGCTGCGATTTGCTAATCTGGACATTAATGTTGTTGTTGATATGTTGTTGTCCATTACTCTGTAAATTAAATGGTTGCTGCCAAGTAGGAGATTCAATGTACGAGATTATGATTTATTTTTAAAACAATGTGTTGTAACGTTAAAACTGCTGAATGTATTGCATTTTATTGATGACTGTTGTAAGATACTGGTTCTTTTTGGAAGTTAGAATATTAGGTGAGAATGCTTCCTGTTGCAAGCTAGAATTGTAGGTTAAAAAGTTGGTTTGAATGGTTGTTAAACATTTGGTCTACTACTTTCATTTCAGCTCATGTGAAATTTTATTGGTTGCCTATTTAAAGCACACTAACAATAACAACACATCCATTACCTTCAACAGCAAACGTAAAACAAGTCTGCATGATATAGAAGGCATTTCATCTTATGCATTTTGAATTGCATGTATTTGAAAAGGTGAGTTGCCATTTTTCAACTTATATATTAAGGTTTATGTACAATTATGGCCTTATGTGAAACATATTTTTTTATCCTCATTCCATCTCAGTTCTTTGACTATATATTATTAAACTTAACTCTCAACATCATGTATGTAACTGATCTTAACTAAATACTTGTTGCGATGTCGCGGTCACATAAATTAATTACCCTAGCTTAAATAAATAAGATAGTATAGAGCAAGCAAGGGGTCAATCCTAAGAGAAAGTTTTAGTTCAGATTTTTATGCTATATGATATACAATTAGGGAGAATTTTGAGATTATCTAGACTATAGCAGAATTAAACAATCAAGCTAAATTAAATAAATTAGAAAACTATCAAGAGAACAAACCTCGATTTCAAGTAAACATCCACCTGCGGAAATCAGAACCGATCATTGAAATGAAACATCAATTTATATTCTGAATCCTCATCTTTTCTTAATGTTGGTTAGTTAACAGATCCGTCATATAACTAAATCTAACCATCAAACAATCACAGTGTCCGCACTAGTAATTAAAATTCAATGACAGCCTTAAGAACTAGATAAGTTGATTAATCTAGACAACATAATTGTCTGCAGTTTATGTTTGATTTGATCGAATGTTTTTCTTAAGATTAATATTCATAGATCCGCTACGATTATTAAACTTAATTGCTTCACAAGTTCATATATCACAACTCCGGTTTTGATAGCAAACTTAGCAATAGATTGTTTAAAAATAATAACTTAGAGTCTGCTCTAACAATTAAAATAAACAATCCTAAGAAATAAGCACAGGAAAACAAATATATTCATTCATCATATAAATTGAAAAGAAAAGGTAAAATAAATCTCACAGTTCTTGAAATCCAAAGGTTTCCGTGTCCTTGCAACCAAGAAAAATAGTTTAGACTTGCATGTCTATTGAACAACTAATTAAAAAGAAATAATGCATGATTTTGGGTTTTTTAGAGGAAGGTGTGTTTTTTTCTCTCTTGGCTGCCTGACCCCTCTTCCTTTCTTTTTTTTTTTTTTTATTGATAGGAAACCCTAATATCTCTTTCCTACTAAATAGTCCTTACCTAAGTAGACAATTTATATTTAATTAGTTCAATAACTATTTTTCTAAAAAAGAAGAAATAGCCTTGCATAAAATCCTCAAACTTTGAATTTGGACTTATAAGAGTTAAATTGCCGAAATAAAGACTTGGATGTCGGTTTGGATGTTTTGGGAAGTAATTTGGATTTGTTTCTTCACAAAACTTGTATGCTGGCAGAATTCATGTGGCATCTTATAAAAATCATATATCTCTCATATAAGCTCTTTTTATGCTAAAATTTGGTATGATGATAGGTCTTCGAGTCAAGAATCCAACACAATTAAGTTTGCATCAAATGGATATCTCTAGCTCAAGATATTCAAGTTGGAATGGCCAAAGGTCAACATTGTTAGAATATGAGATTTGTCTTTGAAGGCTGCGATCTCTATGTTCTTTCTTTCTTTCTTTTTTTCTTGCCATATATGTACAAAAAGGTATGGATATTATATTTCTAATTCCATTATAATCACTTCATTTCAAACTCTAGAGCTCAAGTTTTGCACAAAACATCGATTGGAGGTCAAATATGTTAATTATCTTCAATTTACTTCTTTTTGAATCTTACATCCAAAAGTGCCTTCAAAACATAAAATAAAGAATATCAAGACATTTTATATATAAAACATAGGAAAAATACTAGGTAAATGTGAGTAAATCTATCAAATAATATGGTTACATCAATATAGCCACACTTAGCTCTTGCTCGTCCTCGAGAAAAGAGAGATGAAATCAAACTTAAATTAAATAAGTAAAATAATTATGGCTAATCTCTTAATCTCCCATCAATGTCCAAGAGTACAAGCATTATAAATAAGAATAAAATCAAGAAGGATAAAGAACATAAATTTTCATGAATTTATTTACATGCGAACTTCAAAACTCAATTAATCTTTGGGATTTAAATGAAATCTATGTCATGCCAAAGTGATAGGTCCTCTCATTGATATACACTCCAACATTCACATGTTTAGAGCTTATGTATTTAAATTTCTCAAATTCAATCAATGAATATGTTCTACCATAAACTTGCTCTTCAATCTCATCTCCATTACTAAAATATTACAAGCAATGCATGAATCAAAATGTCTTACTTTTTTGTTGTAATGGGGCTAAGGTTAAGGTGAGGTAAAAGAAAGGAAAAGAAAAGGCAAAAACCAAAGGAAGTAGAGCATTTTAAAAAAATGATTTTTTTAAACAAGATATCTCATCAAAGCACACAAATTTTCAATCTTTAAGCACCAATGCTTAACTTCTTTTGATTTCAAGCTCCATCAATATAAAAATTTTAAGGCTTACACATGGATAAAACAAAGAAAATATAGACAAACTCAAAAGGGCTTACTAGGGATAATATGCTTTAAGTTGACTATTTTGCTCAAGTGGTTAAAATTCCTAATGCCTTTATCATCTATATGTACACCTGTAATATGAATGTAATCTCAACAAAATATAAAGCAAGTTCTAGAGATACATCATTGAAAAAAATGCACAATTCAAGAATATAATATTGAAAGCTCAAAAGCTTGCATTGGTATAACACTATAAAGTCAACATGCAATATTTTCAAAATCAATCCCTAAACTAATTAAACTTTAAAACTTGCATGCACACTCATTCATTCGATTTATATTTTCATCTCTCTCAACTAATTGTCATACATAATACTCATATTATCATAAACCAATGGGAGATCAAAAGATAATACTTAAACTTCTCTTTTTTTAGAAACAACAAAGAAAATTAAAATTCTCTCAATACCCCTATATTTTAAACACAACATTGTCCTCAATGTTGAAATAAAAGAAAATAAATATAAGAGAATGACAAAAATAAAGCAAAATGCGAAAAATAAAAGATAAGGGAAAAAGAAAGAAAATCTGATTTTTTTTCTTTTTGAGCTAGGTTGCCTCCCAGTAAGCGCTTTTGTTTTATGTCATTGGCACGACACATCATATGCTCATGCTTCATAGATTGGTTCAACTAAATCCACAAAAACAACGAGTTCTGCCTCCCGATCTTCATAAAAAGGTTTCAAGTGATGCTCATTGACCTCGAGCACTTTGTTTGTTTCTAAACTTGTAATTTCAACCGCACCATATGGAAAACCATTAGAAACAACAAAGGGTCCAATCTATCGAGAGCATAAATTTTCAGGAAAAAAGTATTAAATGAGAATGATAAAGAAGGACTTTGTCTCCAATATGAAACTCCTTTCTTGTAATCATTCGGTAATGAAGACTCTTGGTCTTTTCTTTGTAAATCTTTGCAATATTATAAGCATCATTTTGTATCTCTTCCAACTCTTATAATTGCAACTTCCTTGCAATCCCAGCAGCATCATAATCCATGTTACATTGTTTAATGGTCCAAAAAGCTTTGTGTTCAAACACCACCAGTAGATGACATGTTTTCCTATAAATCATCTTATAAGGTGATATTCGTATAGGTGATTTGTAAGCAGTTCTATAAGCCCAAAATGCATCACCAACCTGCAGACTCGAACCTCGTCAGTTAGGTTGCACTGTCTTCTCCAAAATGAACTTGATTTCTCGATTTGAAATTTCAGCTTGGCCATTCATTTAAGGGTGGTAGGCTGTGGAAGTCCGATGAGTCACATGGTATTTGCAGAGTATTGCTTTCATTGAACGATTGCCAAAATGAGTGCCACCATCACTAATGATAGCTTTAGGGATTCCAAACCTGTCAAAAATGTGAGTCTCAACAAAATCTAAAATAACCTTAGCATCGTTAGTTCGTGTGGTTTTCACCTCAATCCATTTGGAAACATAATCAACAACAAGAAGGATATAAAGATTACCAAAAGAAGAAGGATATGAACCCATAAAATCAATACTCCAAACATAAAAAAATTTCATTTACAAGAATATTTGTTAAAGGCATTTAGTTCTTATGAGTGATATTACTTGTTCTTCAGTATTTTTCACATGATTTGCAAAAGTAATATGCATCCTTAAAAATAGAAGGCCAATAAAGACCACTTTCAAGTACCTTGTGGGTCATTTTTTTACTCCAAAATGCCCACCATAAGAATAAGAATGTCAAAAAATGAGAATGAAATGAAATTCATCTTGGGGTACATATCTCCTAACTACTTGATCCACATAAAATTTCCACAGATAAGGAGTGTCCAAAAAATAATATTTAGCATCAGCTTGTAACTTGTCTTTTTGAAATGTAGACAGACTTGGAGGGAATTCTTTGGTGACTAAATAGTTCACCAAATCAGCATACCATGGTCTTGTAGAGGAATATAACACATACAACTACTTATTGGGAAATGTCTCTCTTATTATTTCAGTTTGTATATCCTCGATCCTCAATCGGCTCAAGTGATCAACCACATGGTTTTCAACACCTTTTTTTATCTTTGATCTCAAGATCAAATTCTTGTAAAAGAAAGATTCACCTAATCAATCTTGGTTTGAACTCTTTTTTCTTTAAAAGATACCTTAAAGCTGCATAGTTAGTAAAAATAACGACTTTTGTACCAAGTAGATATGACCTGAATTTTTCAAGAGCAAACACCACTACAAAAAGTTCCTTTTCAGTTGTATGGTAATTGTATTGTGCTCCGTCCAACATGCGGGAAGCATAGGCGATAACATGCAAATTCTTCCCTATTCTCTGCCCAAGTACATCCCTTACAGCATAGTCACTCGCATCATATATTATCTCGAAAGGCTCATCCCAGTTTAGTGGTTAGATGATAGGGGCAGATGTGACACGCCTCTTAAGCTCATCATGAGCATCTTTACATGCTTGATCGAACACAAAATCCATTTTTTTGGCTAATAATTTGCACAATTCGAGAAATCTTTGATATAACATCGATAAAGACCTGCATGGATGACACGACAAAAAGATTGATGTCTTCTCCCAAGTGCAGGAGTGTCGAAGTAATAAATAATCCGGCAAGACCGGGGTCGAACCACAGGGAGGTGAATTATATAAATTACAAATAAAGACAGATTTGAAGAGAATAATAACAGAAAAGGAGTTAAAGAGAGTTTTGGGATGTGATATTGATGCAAGGATTAAACAAAAAATTAAAAAAAAATGTCAAGGTTAGAGGATTCACTAATGGTATTTCAAATAAATATAATATAAACTCTTTTTATTACTCAACTAGAAACCACACACAAAGGAGGTTCTAATCGGATGATTTATCATTAATGGCTCA
>Ga0325414_1007930_pt1 | contig 11234 bp, 3 predicted proteins | sample PopdelMetagenome_8_FD_206183 | JGI IMG/M metagenome (GOLD analysis project Ga0325414, IMG submission 206183) | Populus deltoides microbial communities from Bellville, Georgia, United States - Leaf-PdKOR-R3 | ecosystem: Host-associated > Plants > Phyllosphere > Phylloplane/Leaf | place: USA...
ATCCTATACATTTTTTAGTAGAGTTTTTTTTTATGATTTTGTCTCTAAATTTTTTCTACTTGTTCTCATGGAGAATTATTAAATATTTTAAGGTTGTTGCTAACCTGTTTCTATTCATTTTCAAGCAAATTTCTAAATTGTTTTTATGATCATTGCTAACCTGTTTCAATTTGTTTTTTTAATAAAGTTTTCAAATAACTTTTTAATTTTTTAAATTGAAAGTTATTTGTATATTTTACAAATAACTTTCAACCTCTACCTTGACGTACCAATTCTGAGAGCTAGATGAGCTTAAATTGTTGCAATTTGATTTCATTTCTTCTGTTAAACATCATTATTCAATGTCCCATGCCACAACTAGAATAGACTGGATGAAATCTAAAATTAATAAATGCTTGGTTTTGGACTCGAATGTTATAAATAAATTCGGTTAAAACGTCACTTTACAGTACAAAGTTAATAAATTTGTGCACTGGTGTTTCGGAAATAATTTTTAAAAAAAGTTAAATTTTTTTAACTTAAATTAAATTTTTTATATATATTTAAATTATTTTAATATAGTGTGTGAAAAATAATTTTCTATGAAAATTTGGTTCATGTACTTGGTCATTTAAATTTACAGCATATTGAATGGCATGGCAGGACAAGACCTTTACAGCTATTGCCCCATTGCGGATATTATAGGTAATCAATGAGGATAGAAAAGGAAATAGTGGGAAAATATTTGTTTTTCCTTTCTTAGATTCATTAAAATCGATGATGGGGCAGCTCACACCTATTTTGTTTCTTTTCTCATTTCCAAAGAGTTATTTGATAACCAACAGACACCTCTTTATGCTGGCGATGGAAGGGTTAGGGGGCATCCTGCAGAAAGCCACGCAGCACCTTGACTTCAAACCACTGGAGATGCAAGAAAAATGCCATCACCCACCTCAGTTTTGCGGATGACTAGATGATGTCCTGCCATGCTGACCTAGCTTCAGTTGGAATCCTCAAAAGTTCCCTGGACAAGTTTGCCATGCGTCCCTTCTGGCACATAAGCATGCCCTCCAACTCCTCCTGGTCCTGGAGGAAGATCCTGCAGAGTAGAGAGTGGTGTAGAGGGCAGATGGTCTCGTGTATTGGGAATGGTCAAGCAACATCCTTGTGGTTTGACTACTAGCTGCCAGATGGAAGAAGATTCAATGACCTCCTGCCGCATCTCTCCTTCATAGGACTGCCATGGAATGCAAAAGTATCTGACATCATTGAAGGCGATATATGGAAGTTTCCAATAAGCCATCAAAACATCCAGGCCATCTGGAATTCCGTAACTTCCCCGCCAAGAACAAACAGGAATGATCACCTGGTTTGGAAAGGGAATAATGCAGGGAAGTTTACCATTAACTCAGCTTGGGATATGATCAGGGAATCTAGACCCCCCAACTCCTTCCATCACCTCCTATGGTTTCCAGGCCACATTCCATGCCAATCCTTTATACTTTGGTTAGCCTCTCAGTCCAGGCTGCAGACCTTGGATAGGGTGCATAGAACATATATACATCACAACCAGTCAAGCATGCATCCTATGTAGCAGCCATAATGAATCCCATAACCATCTTTTCTTCCAATGCCCTGCACCAACTCAGTTTGGGAATCCATCACAAGGCTTTCCAGAATTCAATGGCCCAGAATGCAGTGGAATCACCTTCTCCAATGGGCAACCTCAAACTACAGGAAGAGGAAGAATATTCTGCACATTATAGCTCGGCTAAGTCTGTCCACCACAGTATACTATATTTGGTTTGAAAGGAACAACAGAATATTCACCAGCACCTTCCACCCTCCTCAGCATACCAGTGCAGAGATCATTCAACTGATCATTAGGTCTCATTTGGAAAACATCGGTAGAAAGAACCCTATCCCAGATGCTATACGTGAAATATGGAACATGCACCCTTAATATTATGGTCGGAGTCCCTAGGCTCTGTCAGCAAAGGCCTTCTCTTTTTACATGAGGCAATCCTGTCAATGATCAAGGCATGTGGCCCGATCAAGTCAGCTAGCCGTCTGTTTTTTATTTTCCCAGGCTTGTTCTAGCGTGTGCTTAGATTTTTCTCCTCCTGCTTTAGGCCTGGGCGTGTAGCCCGATCTAGGCAGCAAGGATTTTCTTAGTCAGCTAAGCCCCTTTTCTTCTCTGGGGATGACCCCTGTTTTTGCATATTCCTTCTTTTTTTTTCCTAATACAATTTTAACCTTTACAAAAAAAAAAAAAAGGATGGTCTTGGGTATCCAATCTATTTTATTCATAAAAATGTTTTTATCTGAAAGTTTAAATAAAAAATTAGTGTCTAAAATCTAATAAAAATGGTCACATAACACATCTATAACAATCTCATCAGCCGTACATCAATTGCACCATGCCTTTCAAGGCCCTAGTCATGTAAAAATGGTCACATAACACACATTAGCGTCATTTAGGGCACAGACTTTTCTCTCTCTTTTTTTTGGCGTGAAGGAAAATATAAGGCAATTAAGGCCTTATATTTTTGAAACCAACAAGGAACAAACATAGGTTATGTTATTATCAACAATGTAATTTAATGGGTTGCGTTGTTTCTAATAACAACCATTAACTGAAAATTTTGACCTTAGTCCCTGAATTTAATTGAGTCAGCCCTAATTAAGTCCGTTTAATTTTACATTTCAAAAATATTTTTTTAAAAAATTAATTTTATTTTTATTTTTTCTTTACTTCAAATTATTTTTTTATGTTTCCAGATCGTTTTGATATGCTGATGTTAAAATATTTTTTTAAAAAAATATTATTTTAATGCATTTTCGAATGAAAAACACTTTAAAAAACAATAACTACCACTCTCTCAAACCCAAATTAATTGAACCCCAAACCCCGAATCCAAACCCCAAATCCAAACTAAATCCAAACCCAAAACATCCAAATGCTAAACTCAAAACCTACATCCTAAACCAAACCACAAACCTTAACCCTAACCCCAAACCTCAAACCCTAACATCAAACCCTAAATCCTAACACCAAACCGTAACACTGAAATCTAAAGATTAAACTTTGAACATCAAACTCTAAAGCCTTTTATTATCTATTTTGGGACTCCACATAAAAAAAATAAACAATACAAAAAAAAATTAAATTTTTTTTTGAAAATATGCATCTATGAGAAGAACATGAAAAATGCCCAGAAAATTGCTAAAGACCAGTTGAGGTAGATCAAAATACCCAAAGTTGAAAATTTGACAGCATATTTTCGACTCATAAAGGTCTTATCGGTAAAGAAAATTCAATTTAAGGAGGAAAATTCAAAATTAGATGTTTAAGGATCCAATTAGAATTTTTAAAGGTTTTATTGAATTTATTGAAGGCTTAATTGCAAGAAAAACTGATTTTTGAAATCAATTTAGGCTTTAATTAGAAGAAGTCAAATTGCAATTTTAAAGAGTTAATTTTGTCAAATCAGGGGCTTCATTACATAAATATTGAAGTTCAATGGGCAATTAGAGACTTGATTAAACAAATCTAAAACCAAACTGAAAAAAATGTGCGAGTAAAAGGGTTTGAAATTGTAAATCCCGAGATAATCAAGGCTGGATTAAATTAAAGAAAATAAACTAAACTAAAAAGAAGTGGGGGCAAAACAAATACATTTAAAAAAAATAGGGTCTAAATGCAAATAAGAATAATTATAGAGCATAAATATTACTCTTCTTACTAAAAACAGATCTGCAACTATCGTGAAAAAAGAAGAGAGGGAGTTTTGGTATCTATTTTTACAGATCAAGAGAGAAACATCAAATTTCAAGAGCCCATCCAATATTAAGGGTTATAGGTAAAAATAAACACTGGTAGACAAGGGATTAACAAGAAAAAATTGAATAAGAAGAGAAGAGGAGAGGGTCGGCTGTCATTAGAAAGAAAAGGAGGAATCAAGACCTTGATTCGTATCGGGTAAGATATTTTAAACATGGTCTTATGAGTTGTTTTAAGTCGATTATGAATTGATGCTTGGATGTTAAATTATAGATTTAAGTTCTATAACTCCAGATATAGTTAAAAATCTAAGGAGAGGTCAGACACTAACAGTTCAAAAATGGACAGTAACACTTGGACAGTAACAGTACAAGTGTTTGTTGATGAGCGATTTTAACTATTTTAGAGGCAGAAGTGGGTTCTCTTTAAATCATAGAACTTGTAGCCTCATGTCTTAGCTTTCCAACGACATAAGTTTTTCCTGAATCAGAGTTCTATAACTCCAAATATAGTTAAAAATCTGAGGAGAGGTCAGACAATAAGAGTTCAAAAACGGACATTAGCAGTCCAAGTGTTTGTTGATGAGCGATTTTGACTATCTTAGAGGTAGAACTGGATTCTCCTTAAAGTATAGAATTTGTAGCCTTATGTCTTAGCTTTCCAACGACATAAATTTTGCCTGAATTGGAGTTCTATAACTCTAGATATAGTTAAAAATCTGAGGAGAGGTCAGACAGTAACAGTTCAAAAACGGACAGTAACAGTCCAAATGTTTGTTGATGAGCGATTTTGACTACCTTAGAGGCAGAACTGGGTTCTCCTTAAACATAGAACTTGTAGCCTCATGTCTTATCTTTCCAACGACATAAAGTTTGCTTGAATCGGAGTTCTATAACTCCAGATATAGTTAAAAATATGAGGAGAGTTCAGACAGTAACAGTTCAAAAACGGACAGTAACAGTCCAAATGTTTGTTGATGAGCGATTTTGACTATCTTAGAGGCAGAAATGGGTTCTCCTTAAATTATAGAACTTGTAGCCTCATATTTTAGCTTTCCAACGACATAAATTTCGCTTCAATCGAAGTTTTATAACTCCAAATATAGTTAAAAATTTGAGGAGATGTCAGACAGTAACGTTCAAAAACAAGGCAGTAACAGTTGGATAGTGACAATCCAAATATAAAGAAAGGAATGATAACTAGGATTGGACAAAGAACGACAATAATAATGAGTGAAATGAGAAAAACATGAAGTACTAAGAAATGACTGAAAGAAAGACTTATTGGTTATTGATATGGTTATTATAAAACATATCCTTGAGTGAAGAAAATTTATGAGATAAACCTATGATTTTCAGGAGGGACTACAGGCGTGGTACAGCAGCAGCAGCAGGGGAGCACGAGTAGAGCTTCTATTGCAAATAACACATCTACCTTCTACGTAAATTCCATGTTTTAATATATATTACTGATGTGAAATGTGAATTACCGAATGTATGTGTACTCAAAGGGAAAGGTTGTTGTGTGAATTGCTAAGTGATGAAATTGTCACTAACAAATGAAATATGAGAAGTGTGAGGCGTAAACTAGCATACATTTAGTGTATATTAGGATCCCGGGTAAGGGGATCGCTATGATTGGACTAGCATACATTCAGTGTATGTTAGGATCCCAGATAAGGGGATCGCCATGTTTTGGCTAGCATACATTCAGTGTATGTTAGGATTCCGGGTAAGGGGATCGCCATGCATCGACTCCTATGGGATGATGATGATGATGATACCAGTGAAAGGGGTATCGGAAATGGGTTAAACGAAGATAATCTTGTTTGATCTTATGAAGTCTGGAATGGAGGTTAATAATGAAATAGGGAACGGTTATTAATAGTTTGAATAAGGAAGGGATTCTAATGAAAACCATAAAGGAGAAGGGAACAAAATATGAATGCATGTTACCCTTTTAAAATTGTTTGATATTCGTGTTGTTATATTTTTTATGTGATAGTCACCTTTCAATAATATGTATTTTGTTTCAGGAACATCACATGCACGACAGGAGTAGATCCTAGCTTATGTTTCCCTTCTTGTAATTTAGGTTATAGGGGGTATACCCTTATATTTTGTAAATATAAAAATGTTTATATAACTTAATTTGTATAATTAATGTTTAAACTTGATTGAATGAACTTAATCTCTATAGTTCGTGTAACTATCTTTCATGTCTAAGTATTTACTTTTATTTTTATCCATAATGATATTTTGTTATATAATGTATATCATGAATATCTTGGGTAATAGGTGTGAGAAAATTATGGAAATTGAAACCCAAGACGATTGGGTCGGGGTTAAGTTATGAAATGCGAGTTATTAAAAGTGTAAATAAGCTACATATCAAGAACTTGGGACCTTCCAGTATGGGGGGACTTCGTCGAAATTTCGGTAAATTTTAATATGAAAACCATGAATATATATATATATAAGAAAAAAAAAATTTCTCTGTTTTCGATTGACATTAAAGTGTTGTTTTTTTATCTCCAAGTAGGGGACGTTGCAGAAATTGATCAAATAAGGGGTCAAATTGACAGAAGTTTGATGATCAATTGAGGGTCAAAATGTACAATTTCATAACCAAGGACTAAAATGAAATAGGCGATCAACTTTGGGGTTAACAGTTAAGTTTGGCATGGGTAAAATTGCATGAAATTAAAAGCAATTGGGAGGCAATTACGGATGCAATTAAAAGCAATTGGAAGAACAGAGACTAAATTGAATTTTATCATATCCCAAATTAAAAAGGCCCAATTCTTATTTGGTAGTTTTGGTTGATCGAGTAGGCATCTTCAAGTGAATGAATATGGCGTCTTTGACCAACTTTAGGACTGTAACCACCACTATTCAACTAAGAAGCACCTCTTCTAAAAAGATCAACTACTCCCATCAAATATTTACATCCCATTTTCTTTAACAAACTTAACAACATCCTGTCCCCGATCAGCCATCACTACATTTTTAGATTTTAGGCTGATCGAGTTAGCACTTTCAAACGAATAAAGGTGGAGATACAAACTTTCAAATTGAGAGGGATTGATCCAAATGAAAGGTATGTTTCTCCTATTCGAAGTTCAGGTGGTATCCAATGACATTTACATCAGAGTTGCTTTGACGAAGCCATGAAATCGGTCAACTTAGTCAGCCTTGACTAAGATACCCATTTGTGAAAAACCACTTAATTTTTTTGTATGTTCACACTTAAAAACTTCCTAGAGGTTTCTTATCAAAGGCTTAAATTTTTTTATCAAGATCAAAGGGTCAAAAACACCTCACATTTGCCTCTAAGTTTGATAAGAAATCATTCTTAAGTTTGTTACAAAACCACCATCCTAAAACCATTGAAGGACAGAGGTTCAAGCTGTTAATATTCATCTAAAACCCTTTTATTTTGATCAGAAAGTCAATTTTTGATCAATCTTTGTTTGAATCCATCAAAAACCTTATCAAAACCTTATAACTACCCCATATAAAATCAAAGGGAGAAGGAGGACATAATAATATTGAAGAAGGAACTGTAAGTGTGAAGGTTCAACAGCCTAGCACCAGGTTTCCTCAACTTTGAGAGAAAATAATAAGCTTGAAAAAGAAAGGGTAGTAGCCATCATTAGAGTTTGGAAGGTATAAAACATTCACTTAGTCTAGTAGATGATGTCCATGAGGCACATCTTTAGCCTATTCATGCATGTTTATTGATGTTTCCAAGCATTTCTTGTATTGCAATGATTATGGTTTTTGTTTCAATGAGTACATTAAATGTTGTTATTGTTGTTTAAATCTTACTTATAATTGTTGATGATGTTACCGAATGCCAAGAAAATATATTTGTGACTGATTTTGATAAAATAAAATAATTTTTTATTCTGCCAAAAAGTGATAGGAGGTGTTTGATGCCTCTTTTTGGTTTGCTAGTGCATGTTATTGGTTCATGAGTTTAGTTTTTGTCCCAAAGAGGTAGTTTTGAATTGAAGTTTGATGCATTTGTTGGTTATCAATAGAGTTATAGTTTTGGTTCTTGGAATCTCATGTATGTTTCCTACAATTTATTGTTTCTTGTTGTTCGGTTTTAGTCAGACGTATGCAATTATGACAATGTAGTTTATGTGTACCGAAAGAGCTTGTTTTGGAGACCTAAAAGGCCAGTTCTGGGTTTGACAATATGCTGGGTTTTTTGGGCAAAATCTAAGTTGGTGTTCTTCATGTTCTTTCTAAAAATATTGCCTTATCTATGTGATTCTGACCTATTTTGGTTCATTTCTTTATATCTTCACCTACGCATGACAACATTAGACAATAATATAGGGTTTATTTTCATCAATAAAATGTTTTTAATGGGTTTTAATCCAAGAATTTTGATTTTGAATCAAAACCTATTTAGACCAAATCATGATATTAAAGTGATAATCAAAGTGAATGGGTGTCAAAATATTGATCCTTGCATGATATCCAATATGTTGTGTCCTTGGTTTGATCATTTATGGTCTGGGTTGGGATTCACGTTGCTAAGTTTTGATTTGAATGTTCTTCGTGTTTTTTTTTTGTGAGTTTGATCCGTTTTGACCAAGAAATTTTGAATTTTTGAATTTTTTTTTGTGTTTAATCTGTTTTTGGCTTTGTTTTTTTGTTTGTTTGTTTTGTTTTGTTTTCAAGTTAAACCTAAATTTTTGGTTCAGTTTATGGTCGAATCAAGGATTTTAAGTCAACCCTGTTAGGTCAAAATCGGGTCAAAAAGTTAAGACCTTATTTAGTTTGCAATATTCTTGCTAAAGGGGTTTTTTAGTTTAAGAGTGTGTTTGACAAACACCCCCTTTTAGCCTATTTTAATAGTATTGATTTTAAGTAAAATGAGATTTTGTCAAATAAGCTATAAATAGTGGGGACAATGTGTATCCACAAGCACCTCGTATCCATAAACGAATGATTCATCCATAAATGATTCATCCTTTATTTCAAAAAAATTCTTAAGCATCTCGTAAGCTTTAGCCTAGCCGGCTCACGTCTATGACTTGACTGCTCCTGGATTAATTTCATATTTTTTTCTAATAATTTTTATTTTTTTCTTAATGATTTTAATTTCTCTAGATTCTCTTACTAATTCTTACATTTTGTTTTCTTTATATAACCTAAATATTGTATTCCATTTTGAACTGATGCATTTACGTAAAATCATGCTAACGTTTTACACAAATAACAAAAAAAAAAAAACATTAAACATTGTAATAATGTACAAGCTAACATATACATATGGCAGTTTTTTTTAAAAAAAATCTAAAATTATAAAAAACAAATAAAAATAAAACATAATTACAAGTAAATTAAGACCTCTTGATAAAAATAAAGAATTTAAGAAAAAAATTATCAATTTGTGAGACATAGTTTTTAATTTTTTTTAATAATAGAGCATTAAAAAATAAATATACAATAATTGTTTTTAAATAAAACCATTTTTCAATGTATGTCCTAGAACTTACAGTAATTTTGAAAAATTTGGCTTAACTAGAAGCTTGATGCGGCCGAGTCTCACTCTTAACCTTAATTTTCTTCTATTCTAATTACCAAAATCATCTATCACATTCCTTAAAATCATCTATCACATTCCTTATTTCCTTTTTCTTCTTCTTTTTTAACGTGGGTGTTCGGACTAACTTGTACACACCTCGACTAATTTCACGGATCCTGAAATTAACAACTATGTAAGCCTCCAGTAACCATCATATTAGTAACTACGGGGCTCGAACATGAGACAACAAGGAGAGCAAATCCCTTGATCCCAAGCTTTTATCCTTGTTTCCTATTTAATTTTAGCAGTGCTTGCCATACAAAGTTAATTTTTTGTCTAGTTTAAATTTAAAATTAAATCATATATAAATTATATTCATGTGGTCCGGTCAACTTAATTGATTAAAAAACAACCTATTTAACTAATAAAAAAATATAGTGATGAAAATAAGAAAGAAATAATAAAATATATAGCAAAAACATCCTGCCATAATTTCTTATCTAGACAAGGTTTAGAGCATCTCCAATAAAAAAAATACTATTTAAAATAGCCAAATTGATAATATGGTTTTTTGAACCGTGTAAATATAGTTTTTTTGCTTGCATATACTCTAATGGTAAAACACCAATTTAGAAGAGCCAATTGTATTTTAATATATTTGATACACAACTATTTTAACAACCTGATATGACCCGGTTGACTTGGAGGGTCTAAAAACAACACGGACGATTTTCAATCAACCAAATATTAAAAGATGAAATAAAAAACAATTCAATTAAAAAAAGAACAAAAAAACAACCCGAGTCAACGAGTCAAACTCATGATATGGATCACAAGACCAGAATAATCTCATTAAAAGCAAAAAAAAAAAAAACATAGATTTAAAAAAAATCAAAGGAGAAAAAAACTATTGAAAAAGAAAATATTATTGCAATAAATGTGTTTTGACATTTTTTCAAGATATATAGGAATAAACATTTTTAGATTTTAGGTTGATGAAGTTAGCACTTTTAAACGAATATATGTGGAGATATAAACTTCCAAATTAAGTAAGAATTGATCGAAATGAAAGGTATGCTTCTCTTATACCAAGTCTTGAAATCGGTTAACTTAGTCAGTCTTGACTAAGATATTTATTTGTGCAAAACCTCTTAATTGTTTTGTATGTTGACACTTAAAAACTTCCTAGAGGTTTCAAAAAAAAAAAAATTCTTAAACACCTCGTAAGCTTTAGCCTAGCTGGCTCACGTCTACGACTTGACTGCTCCAAGATCAATTTCATATTTTTATTTAATATTTTTTATTTTTATTTTTTTCTTAATAATTTTAATTTCCCTAGGATTCTCTTGCTAATTCTTACGTTTTTTTTCTTTATATAACCTAAATATTGTATTCCATTTTCAAGTGATGCATTTACCTAAAATCATGCTAACGTTTTACACAAATAACAAAAAAAAAAAACATTAAACATTGTAATAATGTACAAGCTAACATATACATATAGCATTTTTTTTTCAAAAGAAAATCTAAAATTATAAAAAACAAATAAAAATAAAACATAATTACAAGTAAATTAAGACCTCTTGATAAAAATAAAGAATTTAAGAAAAAAATTATCAATTTGTGACACAGTTTTTAAATTTTTTTTAATAACAGAGCATTAAAAAATAAATATACAATAATTTTTTTAAAATAAAAACATTTTTCTATGTATGTCCTAGAACTTACAGTAATTTTGAAAAATTTTGCTTAACTAGAAGCTTGATGCGGCCGAGTCTCGCTCTTAACCTTAGTTTTCTTCTATTCTAATTACCAAAATCATCTATCACATTCCCTGATTCCTATTTAATTTTAGCAGGGCTTGCCATACAAAGTAAATTTTTTACTGGTTTAAATTTAAAATTAAATTATATAAAAATTATAT
>Ga0325414_1007932_pt1 | contig 11233 bp, 10 predicted proteins | sample PopdelMetagenome_8_FD_206183 | JGI IMG/M metagenome (GOLD analysis project Ga0325414, IMG submission 206183) | Populus deltoides microbial communities from Bellville, Georgia, United States - Leaf-PdKOR-R3 | ecosystem: Host-associated > Plants > Phyllosphere > Phylloplane/Leaf | place: USA...
AAGGATCATTGCCTATTAATCATTAGCATCCTTATATAAATAAAGTCATAAGCTTATTAGGACTTTTTCAAATAAGATTTTGAGATTAAGTTAGCTTTCCAAACTCCCCAAATAAAATATTTATATAAACATTTATCTATATAGCCATAACCTTATTCTTATAATAAGGTATCTCTTTTGTTCTCCTCTTCATACGGAAATGGAACATGCGACCAAACAAGAAAGGTATATATTATATTAAGTCATTATCAAAACTAACATAATATTACAACTTGATATCTCGTTTATACCCCAAACTAAATAATCACATTAGATCAAACATCTATGATTCCTCTTTCGATAATATGAAGAGTTATGCATGATCTCTCACTATATAAATTTGTACTTGTAATTATATTAAATACATTTATCTAACATAATCACCTGGGCAATAACTCATAAATCATTAGTATGATTCAAATAGTTTTTTCTTAGCGCTTTATGTCAATTAATTTTAAGTTAATTACTTTTCTAAACATGCTTTGTAGGACTGTATGATTCATAACCCTTTGATAAGATGCTAAAGTAGCAACATCAAATCTCCACATCATAGCATTATTCTAATTCCTAAATGGTACAATTATGGATTCACAAAAGAACCAAAGGACTCACACAATGATGAAAAAAGGATCAATTTTATAACTTCCTTTTATGTTTGATTTAGCACATGCAATATGAATTGTATGCTATAGCGGAGCTCCCACTATAAAGAGTGTCACGCTCATACACTATTCAAACCTTGGTTTAAATACTATAAAAAGTTCCTACCTTGAGTATCTCAAGACAATCACTTTTCTAGTGCCTTCTTGAAATTCTCACATCTAGCTATCTAATAGATTTTATGGAGACATAGACCTCTTCATTTTCAACTTATAAATCTCATATTAGCTTTAACTAAGGTGATATAAAATAACAAAAAAAATATTTCCTTGCTAGCTTTCTAAGTAATAAGCATATCATGAGCATTACAAAAATGCATCTTATGATAGGAATATGTCTCATCCTACTCGCATTCTTAATGACAAGACGATTTCCTGTATGAGACAAACAATCATTTCTTGGTGACATTTATATTTAATATGATATTGTGCACTAATTTAAATAACATTAATTATCTAAGAAGAATACTCATAATTCATTAATGTTTAAAAGGTCCACAATGTCAATTCATATAAAATACAAGCATATTAGATCCTACATAATCATAAACCTCTAACATGCCTAAGAAAGATGTCTCTTGGGAAAGGTTTGGTAAATGGATCAACAACCATTTTATTAGTGGAGATATGTTTAAGGACAATTTGGACCTATGCAATGATGTCTCGAATAAAATGGTATATGGTATCAAAATGCTTTCATCTTTCATGAACCGTTCTCACAATAAGTAATGATAACATCATCTGCATGTACTATAAACATTCAAGCTCTGCAAGAATAGCCTAAGCCAGATTGCCTCTTGCACAACAATTGTACAAGTAATGTATTCTGACTCCATCATAGATAGGGAGACTCAAGACTATCTTTTACTACACCATGAAATGGCCCCACCTCCTAAAATAAAAGCATATCCTGAGATGGATTTCCTCTCATCTTTATTAGTAGATCCATCAACATCATTGTATTTGATCAATCTAAGATTGTCATCGTGGTAACATAAAAAAAATAATGTTCCTTTTAGATATTTAAAAATCCTTTTAACTACTTTCCAGTAAGTAATAGCAAGACTACTTTGATATCTACTGACAATGCTAATAACAAAACATATATTAGGTTAATTACATATCATTGCATATATACGACTACTAATTACACTTGAATAAGGAACATTTTCCATTTGCTTCTTCTCTTTCTATGAATTAGGACATTGTTCAACACTAAGAATATGATTCTTTACCATTGAAGTATCAGTATTTTTAGAATTATACATACAAAGCATTTTAAAATTCTTTTACTATGAGTATCTTTAGATAAACTTAAAAGTCTATTAGATCAATCCCTTTAGATCTTAACTTCTAATATATAATCTACATGACCCATGTCCTTTATCTCAAATGTAGAGGACAACCACTTTTGAGTGGCTATATGCAACTCCAAATCATTTCTAGCTAATAAAATATCATCCACATGTAAAGGATAAGAACTTTCTTCTCAACTTTCTTAACATACACACAATGATCTTTTTTGATCATCACAAAAACAATCAAAATAATAGCTTGGTGAAAATAATGATACCATTGCTTAGATGATTATTTCAAGCCATAGATAAAACATTTAATATGGCAGACTTTGTGCCTTTTTCCTTCTACTATAAAACATTTTGGTTGATCCATATAGATCTCATTGTCTAGTTCTCCATTGATGAATGTAGTCTTTACATCCATTTGGAATAACTTTCATTCCAAATTGGCAACGATAGCTAGAATAAGGTGAATGGAAGCAAATCTCACTATAGGGGGGAAAATTTCCTCGTAATTTGTTCCCTTTTTTAGGCATAGCCTTCCACTACTAAACAAGCCTTGTACTTGTCTATTGATCCATTTTCCTTGTGTTTAATCTTAAAGACACATTTATTTCCTATAGATTTACACCCATGTAGAAGATCAACTAACTCCTATACATTATTCTCAACCATTGAACTCATCTCATCCCTCATAAATACCATCCATTTTTTAAATGCAGGTGAAGTTATGGCTTCCTTAAAAAAAGATGGCTCATCCTTATCCAAAAAGACACAAATGAAAGATTCCCCTTCAATCTTAAAATGATGAAGAGGAATAGTTCCACATGTACATTTATGTACATCTGGACTTTGAGGATACACTTTTAATGGTATACTCCCACTAAGCAAAGGACCACTCCCATTATCTATAACAACTATAAGATAAGGGTTAGAAACCTCATTCTAGCTATAACAATGTATAAAACCTTCATAAGGTTCTTGTAACTTTATAAAATTAAAGATCCTTTTTAACTTCACCAATATTTGGAGAATCCTCTCGTAAGAAATTTACATCAAGGGACTCTATCCCAGTCATTCCTCCATCAGGATGTTCACCATACATAATATAGCCTTTAGAATGCTTAGAGTATCTAATAAATATTTTTTTTACTTGGCTTAAGACCTAATTTGCTGATCCTCATGGGCGTAAGCCTTCAAAATTAGGCTTTTTTCCATTCCATAGTTTATAAGGAGTGGAATGAATAGACTTTTGAGGATACTTGGTTAAGTAGGCAGTAGACAATAGTGCATCCTCCCAAAAACTAATTAGAAGGTTAGTTTGCACCATCATAGACTTAATCATGTCTAAAAGTGTATGATTCTTTCTTTCTGCAAAACCATTTTGTTGCAAAGTGTAAAAAATCATCAATTGCCCAAGTATCCCTTTTTTCACATAGTTTCTTGAATTGTTCTGATAAATACTCTCGAGCTCTATCAAAATGAAGAACCTTTAAGTTTATGTCTTTTTAATTTTCAACCTCTGTCAGAAAATATTTGAAATAGTTCAAGGCTTCTGACCAGTGAGATAATAGATAAACAACACCGTATTATGGGTAGTTATTTATATTAGAAAATAAGAAGCATCATAGTGTGCCCTCACATTGATAGATCCATAAATATCTGAATGGACTAGATCTAATGAGAAATTAGCCTTTTTAGCCTTACCAAAAGGCTTTTTATAGGCATTTCCTTCTAAACAAGGTTCCCATATAGGTAGGTTTACTTTAGCGAGCGAGCATAATAGGCCTTCTCTAGCTAACTTGACAAATTTATCTTGTCCTATGTGTCTTTCCTAATCTTGCATGCTATTTTATGTAATGAGATATAATATTATAAGAAATAAAAGAGCTAATTAAAGCAATGTCAATATTAAAATAATCCAATATAAAGAAACCTTCACCTGACCGACCAAATCCAAATAGTTTTCTACCTAAATAAATATTCATTTGAGTATCTTCTAAATGAAAAGAAAACCTAAATGAAATAAAGCTAGAACTGATAAGAGATTACAATGAAAATCTAGATTATACAACACATCATATAAAAGTAGGTCACGCCCAATGCGTATCCTCAAACGATATGTGCCTACTTTAAGGACATCAACATGGGCACCATTACCTATAGTAACATAATGGCAATTTACTGGCAAACACTAATAATCTATATATCAAACTTGATCTTTAACTCAATCCAACCAAAGATAATATAAGCAATAAATACATGTGAACAAATATATACATTAAAAGAGTTTGGATAAGGTTTTTCCTTCTTCAGCTCAAAACAATTTTGAGCAAAGTGACATATTTCTATAGTTATAGCAGTTGACCTTGGTCATGTTCTTCTTTCCACACTTTTTTTTGTGGCACTTGGTTACTCCTTCAGCTCTTGGTCTTAAATTTGCAGCATTACCTTGTGCAACACCCTTTTGTTATCCCTTGAATTTAGGCTTAAATACCCTATATTATCTAGCTTGGGCTGAAAAAAATACAATACGGTTCACCTCTCTACGCTCTACCTCTAGTTCAAGATGTTTCTTAATATCACTAAAGGTTCTAACACCCTTATTATGTATTAACACCATTTTTATATGGCCCTAAGAGGATTCAAGTAGGGACTTTATTATAACTTGAACATGCAACTCATCAATGAGATTATTACTACTTGTTTATAACTTTTTAATCATGGCAGACATCACACTAATGGGTTCCACCATGGAGTGCTTTGAGTTCATCATGTATTGGTTAAACTTAAAGATCAGGGCTCACAACCTAGTTGTTATCATGCCACCAAAGTTTGCCTTAAATTGATCCCATATTTCTTTGGCATTCTCATAAATCTCAAATGTTTTAATTAGGTCATCTTGCATGCATCTCAACTTAGCAAAACATTCAATCTTATCCTTATTGATCCAGACCTTATAGGCTTGTTAGTCATGTCGGTGTTAGGTGTAGTTATTCCTTCCTCAACTTGAATCACACTATTGGTCAAGGTCTCTTAGTACCTCTTTCTTATTTAAGAAATATTGAACTTTCTTATACCATATATCATAGTTCTTTCCATCAAGTTTTTCATCCTCATTCCATTCAAATACTATGCTCTTGGAGGCCATGTTTTTACATTCATTGCATTCCATTCAAATACTATGCTCTTGGAGGCCATGTTTTTACATTCATTGTACAATTTAAATTAGGCACATATCTATCAGTTTATTCTATCTATCAGTTTATTCTCAATCCAATTAAATAATAAAATTCCTACCTACATATTAAGATCGAAAATCTCATAGCGGAAGCTAGAAATCATCTCCTAATATGTAAGTAAGAACATTATATCTAATTGATCAAGATTTAAAATGTCAAGACTATTTTCTTTATCCATAATATTCCATGCATCACATACATTTATTTTGAATCCTTCGTGGACTCTTTTGGCATTTTGGTGTTATATGATAAAAAAATTTAAGACAAATAGTATTATTGTGAAAACACATCCTATTACATCCTCATTAAAATTAAAAGAAATAAAAATGGTAAAATTACAATAATAATTTCCTATTACAACATCACTACATTAAAAAAATAATTTATAAATAAGGATGCCACACTCATATTATGCCCATAAATTATTTTAAAACATCAAGATAATAAATAATAAAAAATAACAAAAAAAAACAATCTCATGAACGTAAACAAATATTTAGTGTTAATCTCTCCATCTCTTATAGAAATAACACATGTTGGTCAATTAGAATGGAGAAAATCACACCTATCTCTTAAGAGAGTGGAATATGAATCATTTCCTAAAACGGTATAATTTAATGCTCATATGGCACTCACACATCAAGCAATCCCATAATAATTATGTACGATGAAATATCAACTCTTGAAAAAAAATATAAAAAAAAACCAATTATTATTTATAACATGTCATGCATCAAAATTAAACAATTATATAAAGATATGTTAATTAATTTGGCTATACCGTGCACAATAATAAATGAAACCAATGATTTCTTTATTATCTTATATATATATATATATATATATATATATATATATATATATATATATATATATATATGTTGCAGTAAAGTTGTTGTTAAACATTTATAATGCAAGGATAGAATATAATGCAAGGATTCCAAACTATAACTACATTTCATAAATACCCTATTAAATTCTATGTTCGATCAGTATTCAATTACAAATAAGCACACTCAGTGTGCCAATAAACTAGACATCAAATATCAATATCTTTTTTTTTTCTTTAAAAAATCTCAAATTCAAACCTCCATACATATAATGACAGGGTGCTTTGATTTAGGATGAGTGTGAGAGAGATCGGTAGTTGACTTTGAGAAACTCTTGAAAAAATAATATGTATATACATATATGATGTATTTCCATGCAATTTGACTTTATATTATTTATGCACTTGAATGAGCAAATATGATGCATTATTAAAAAAAAAAAAAGAGTTTTGATAGAACTAGAACATGAACCCTGGTTTTTCAGGCACCAAACCTTAATTTGGTGCCACATTGTCCTTTTTTTTAATAACAAATCATATTACCACTTGAATTAATTAAAAGTTACAACTTCATTCATATTTATAAATGTTCATGATCATAAAATTCATACAAACACATATCAAAGCGAAAACTAGTATTAAAAAGCTTGGTTACCACTATTGGTATATTTTAATAAAAGGGTTAATGTAACATTTTAGATTTATGAACCAGGATCTCCACTTGAATTACAAACTTCTTTCATATTGTATGAACCAAAAACATTGGACCAATCTCGTTCCTTAGATGACTACATGAGTCACCTAAATAAATAGCACATTACGAATCCCTAGAATTGATGGTGTTATAGATAGAACAAAAGAGATATTGTGAGAAAGCGTTTTTTTTTTCTAACTGATAAAAAAGATAATAAAGAGACCATTGCCTATTAACCATTAATATTCTTATGTAAATGGAGAGTCATAAGCTTATTAGAACTTTGTTATAATAAAAATCCTAGATTAAGTTGGCTCTCTAAACTTAATCATGATAAAACTAGACTATATCCCTAAACATAATACCTATATGGATATTTATCTACAAAAACAATCTTCATTGATCATGTCATTCCCTTCTTACAATTGCTTAGTATTCTCATCACTTGCAATATTATGATTTTTTTATGATAAAATGAAATATTGACATGCATAATATACCACTGAAAATGATTGATGATTTTTTTCCCTTTTTCCTTTATTTGTGATCCTTTAATTTCTTTTCATGACAGGTTTTAATCAGAAGTGTAATTTGGTTGCTGCAAAAGTTTGATCAACTGACAAACCAGCTATAATAAAAACATATGTTATGTATATCCACAATGTAGTCCATTTTTCTTCTTTGTGTCGTGACAAATGTCAAGTCCTCTTAGCATTTAATAAATAATAGTGGTGTTCACGGTTTCCCTTGAGCATTGTAGCTTGTCCAAACATAACTTTTAAAAGACAACAAAAATTAAAAGAAATCGATTATCTCTATTGGTAGATCTGAAGCTCCCAAAAGTATATTTGCTTCTTTAATAGATTATTTGTCACTTAAAGTTTCTTTATTTTTGACTGATTTATCTAAACAAATGTAATTGAGAAAATTGCTACAATATTATTTTTCAAAAAACTATTAATTATTTTGCTATGTTATTGCTTTTTTACTTAACCGTAATGATATTTGGGGCTAACTTTTGCTTGCCAAAAGTTAGCAAACAATAAAACTAATACAGAAAAAAGTATAAATAAGAAGACAATAAGTGAGAAGGACAAAGTTATTAGCCGAAAAGGGTTGCTAAAAAAGAACCCTAAATTCATAGTTTTATTCTAAAAATAAAATATGATATTTGTTCTATTTGTCTAATAGGTTTACTACTCTTTAAATAAGTCTAAAATTGACCTTTACAAAGTAATTACATTAAAATCCTAAAACACAAAGTAAAAATAACATAAAATCCAAAATTAACACAAAAATATGGAAAAATCTAGAAAAAATAACAAAACTAACCCACTAACATTGTTGTGTAACCATCAGTCTATGCTGCTGAATCTGTTGTGTTTGTTGTATGCCTTGAATTGTTCTTTGCCTAAATTCAAACTCGCATTAGCCCACTACTCGCATAGGCCAATGCTATTGATTTCTCCACTAATATTGAACTTGACATTGTCCCACGAACTGCTATTATCCACCACGTCATTCCAGTAGTGTTTTTCATTAGTGCATTATTCATGTTGGATTTTGACTCTGTTATAAACATCTCCTACTAAAAGAAACTGACACCCTCGTTGGATAGACTTATGATACCCCTGCATCACATCTTTCCACTATCATAAATTTGTGTCCTACACACAAAGCCTCTTGGTTCTGCCCACATTCAATAAAATTATGTCCACTGAATCTGCGATGCCTAGGACTAAAGTCTTCTCTATGATCCTGTTTGTTTCCCACAAAGTCAAAACACACTTTGAGTCCTAACCCAAAGCATTGAGACCAATCCTATCAATCTCGTTAGGCAAGTTGCACCTCTCCATGGTTACATAATTGTTATGTCTTCCAAAATTCATATGCGACTATCCCAAGCCACACACAAGTTGTCCTTATTTATTAGCAATTTCACATGTTAATTCATCAACCTCAATAAGAGTTTGTAATTGAGTTAAAAACTAGCATTAATACGCTGACGAAAAACACTACTAGAATGACATAATGGATAGTAGTAGTCCGTGGACAGTGTCAAGTTTGACAGTAGTGGAGAAATCAATTCAATGGCTTATACAAGTAGTAGGTTGATGCGAGTTTGAGCTTTGATGAAGGACAATCCAAGGCAGGCAGCAAACACAGCAGATTCAACAGCATAGACTGATGGTTACACGGCAGTGTTAGTGGATTGTTACGGAAATTATGATTATGGCTTCATGGTGAAATGGATATCTAGATCATGGGGGCATGGCTACTAAACATGGGAACATGGCTAGGATTGCTACCCAAGACACTAAGATCATGAGATCATTGGTCAAAACCACCCATTAAATTCATAGGAACATGGGGGAGAAAGTGCTCAACTACTTCCTAAAATATAGGGATGGTAGTTGTATGCTTTATAACATTTCATATGCTTGTCTATATAAATAGGCTAGAGAGTCTTGTCTATGTAGAGAGAGGAAAAGGGGATGATAGTTTAGCGTATTGCATGCAAGTTTTATGTATATCACACATATACAGATTTATGTATTTCATTTGTTGTTGAGACAAATAAAGGTTGAGATTGGTTCCTGTAATAACTTGCGTGTTTATATATGTTGCTACCCAATTTTTGACCCATGCTTTAATAATTTTCAAAAATAAAAAAATAAAAAATAAGAGTTTACATGTGGCGACAACATAGAGCATCAGGGCTAATATTAAAGAAGCAATATGTCAAGGAGATAATTACTGAATCATATATAATTACTGCAATATAAAATACCATAGATATATGATTTGATTCGTGCTGGTTATGGAAAATAATCACTGCAATAAAAAAATACCATATATATAGGATTTGTTGATGCTAGTTATAAAAGACAATCTCTACAATAATTATTGCAATATTTACTTAAATAAAATGTGTAGAGATTTTCTATATAAGTGAATATCCAGCCATATGCCGAAAGGAAGAAAATTTACAAAGGACAAATATTTTTTAAAGAGAGAAATTTAGTGCAACCACCGAAAAAAAACCTAAACCTAATTTTTTCTCCCAGTCGAAACCAAGCCATCGCCCCCTCTCCCCTGTTGTTTTTTTTTTTTGGGTTTGCAGTCTTCCCCCCAGCTATCTTTTTCTCCTCTTTCAGCTCCCACATGCACGACCTTCCCTTTTCAGCTGAACACAAACTCACGGTCTTCTTTCCCAACCAAGAGGCAGCCGGCGCCGCTCTCCCTCTCCACAACTGCCGTCACTGCTCCTCCCCTTTTCTCAGAAGACTTTCCCTCTGCACACAAGCTTCTCTTTTCCCTTCGCCAGACCTCATTTCCCCAGCTTGCAACCACTGTGAACACCACTTACAAGCCTTCACTCTCTGTCAACACAACCCCAAAAAACGGCTCTCCACTCATCCCATCTCTCCCTCAGCTCAGCCCCGCCTGATAAACATTCAAAACCAGAAGCCACAGCCAGCCCTTCCCCCCGACAATAACAGGGAAGCAACACCAGAACCTCAGACCGACCTCCCTTGAAAAATCCCAGCAGCTAGCAGCACCACCTCTGCTGAACCATGGCCAGCACCAACAGCAACCAGGAACGAGCTGAGCCACCCGCCCAGCTGTAGCCTCCTCCGCAACTATATCCTTCCTCAGCTGCAGTGATGGAACCAGCAGAAGCCACACCTTTCCTCGGCCGCAGTAGCAGAATCAGCAGAAGCCATCCTTCCCTTCCAGCAACACGAGAACAGAGGGAGTTTCTTTCCTTCATCCTTTCGTTACTGTGAGAAAGGAAAACAGAACGGAGGAGAGGGAGACAAGAGAAACGGAAGAAAAATAAACCGGAAAGAATAGAGACGCGAGAGAACAACAGGCGAGCGCAGACAGTGAGGACTGAAGAAATCGGGTTCACCAGCAGACCAGGTAAGCTGTCTCTCTTTTCTTACCAACTTGCATGCATTCTTAGTTGCATTGTTACTGTTCAAGTGAAATTTAATTCACTTGAACAGTAACCAGCCAAGGCACGCGTGAGGAAACTCACGCATGCATTTGTGCCCAGCCGGGTCACTGGTTTGGGCCAGTGACCCGGCTATGCCTGCTGGGTTCAGCCCAGCCACATGGGCTGAGCTGGACCCAGCCCCTAAAAAAAAACGAGTAATATCGTTGTTTTTTTGTGTATTTTTTTGTGGTTTCTTTTTTTATATTTTTATATTGTAAAAATACAAATCTTGTATTTAGAATACCCGGTTTTCGACGCAATGTGACAAATATACATATATATCAAAAAAAATGTTTTCATGCATACGGCCAATACCTTAACATCTTTTTGAATTTCCTTTTAAAAAAAAACAAATATTTGAAGTTTCGAAAATGTGTTTTCGCATGGATTTCTTAAACACAACAAAAAATTATTTTCTTGCATTTCTGGATTTTACAACATGTTTGTAAAACTCCAAAGGGTATTGGCC
>Ga0325414_1007933_pt1 | contig 11232 bp, 9 predicted proteins | sample PopdelMetagenome_8_FD_206183 | JGI IMG/M metagenome (GOLD analysis project Ga0325414, IMG submission 206183) | Populus deltoides microbial communities from Bellville, Georgia, United States - Leaf-PdKOR-R3 | ecosystem: Host-associated > Plants > Phyllosphere > Phylloplane/Leaf | place: USA...
GGAAAATAGGGATGCTGAGCTAGCATTAGCTTTCAGGAGACAAAAGCTACTAATTCGACATTTTTTGAATGTGACAGAAACTATAGCTTCACATTTGAACAACTTCTTCTGGATCAGCACCTTGTTGATTCACCATGGATATAATCAAGGACTGCAATGACACCGAAAGTGAAAACCTGATCAATGCCTGGTCTTACAACTACATGATAGAGATCCTTGTTAGCCATCAACTGGTCTACTTCCTTATTGATTCCAATCTGTGTGGTGTCGAAGAAAAACAATTCACATGCAGGTTAGCATCTTTGTCTTTTTAAAAAGTCCATAAATATTCTTTCTTCTGATTCCGTCAAGGATTGCGCCTTGCGGTTCAATCAAATTGAGAAAAGAGACTAGAAAAAAGCAATAAGAAAAAAGGAAGAACAGTGTTTTCTTAAATGATCAGAATCTAACACATATATAATTAAAAAACAATTCAATTTCTTTTTCTTTTTTTCTGGTCTCTTTTCAGCGTGTCACTTTCTAATATATAGTTTAATGAATAGCTCATCAAACATATGACGCTTAAACTGACAGAGTTTCACTGAAAAATACACAATTATATATATATCCTTTACATAATTGTAAGTTGGAGGAAAGAACCTATAAAAAGAAAAAATAAGAAATTAACCATTAAAAAAAAATAGATTACGATGACGGACAAAACGTGTCATTTACCCATGAAACTTCTATACCAAATATTGTGGAACATAAATCACATACCTGAGCTACAATATTGCCCAAGGAGTCAACAATGCTACAAGACCGATCAGGAAAATAACCTTTGATCTCAAAGTCCCAGTCTTTGTTGCTTCTTCTAGGCTCAGTGGAAACTCTGATTGCATTGTTCCTTCCCAAACAAGAGAAGTTTGGTTCCTTTAAGCTGAAAACCAGCTTCTGTGATCCTTCATAGTCAAAAGTGTAACCTTTCCATTTCCTATGGATGCTTAAGGCCTGAACCATGCCTCCCTGCAGGATAAAAAACGAAACAGAAGGAACCAAATTAAAACACCGTACGTGCAATTAGCCAAGGTAACTTACATGTCGGATTGCATATTGATGTGCGTGTATGGATACATTTTCCCATCCATGTTTACATTTTATTGATTCCTGGGTACAATGCACATGATTTGGCCCTTAATTTAAAATACTTTCTAGGTGCGTGCATGAATGATATTATGCTGTTTCTGTTTTGAAGCAGTCCAAAAACAAGAAGAATTGATAGCCAAGCTAGCTAGCTCTTGTAAATGGAATAATATACAATGTCTAATCTAAAGATGAATTAATGGATATATACTACGCACCTTTCGACGAATAAGTAGCAAGGCTTCACCACTACTGTCACGTAATATTAATTCCCCTTCTAAGCCACTAACTCCACATCCATCAACCCTAAAAACAACCTTTTGGCTACAATCTGTGACTACAAATCCCCCTCCGCTGACCACATGAGGCCTTTTCCTAACTACAAGCACTGCTTGAGAAGACGAACAATATAACTTGCTTATGATCGGCATGGCATCTGCCTTTGCTGCAGCCATACACATCTTAAACCTGTGTCTTTCTTGAAGCTATCTCCTTCTTCTCTCCAATAATGAGCTTCTTGCACGTTCCTTGTTGCAATACAAGAATCTATTTATACAAACGAAAAGGGAGAGAACAACAATGTAATTTATGTTTTTGCTACGTTCAAAGGTTTGGCAAGCTTTTGACTTTGTGTTACGTAGAAGTTGCCCATTCATGCGTGGCAGATGCATTCTATTTCAAAGGTTGCTTGTTAGATGAGGAATGTCGAGTCACGCGCCACTCATCAACCAATCACAAAAGAGCGTGGGCTGCTGTGGGTTGCATCAGCTTCTGTTGCACAAAGGGTATATGGCTAAGATTTTCGAAGCAAAACAAATAATAATAATAATAATAATATAAAAAAAAAGGTTGGTGGCAAGTAGAACTAATTTTCTTTCTTTGATGGCAAGGCAACCACATAGTTTTCAAAAGGGGTTCGTGAGCTTTTTGAAATTTGGCAGATTGGAAACTAGAAAACGAATATTATTATTTCAAACACAGGACTTGCTGTCCTCTACTGACTATACTCCAAGCCCATTTTCAACATTATTTCCTTAAGTGGATAACTTTTTGAAACTGGTTTTGGACTAACGTTTGGGAAACTTCAGTAACTCATGCATGCATTTTGATTTTGTGCTAATTAAGGATATGCTAAGCATGACTCGTAGGCTTAATCAAGCAAAGGTCGCAAACCCTGCACCCTATTCATATTTGTTGAAACAAAATTATTAATCCGCCACTTGAGGTTTGTATCATCTGAGCAACGTCGTCTGATCATCGATCGATGAGAGGACATGATCATCATGATATTACGGTTTTGGAATACGATGGATTATCTATGGATTTCTTTTCTTCGTCTATTGAGTAGCGAGAAATAGGTTTTTATTCTATTAATAGCTTGAATAAGTTCTTACAATAAATTAATTAGATCAAAGTATTAGGTAGGTGACGGACGCTTTAGCTTAGACAACTTTTTTTTTTTTTTTGTTCTTGAACAACGTAAATTACCACTCCTACTAAAGCTGGAATGTTGACTGTTGACTAGTCGGCCAATAGTAATTGTAGAGGACGGCATGCTAATTGTCAGCTAATCTCTGAAACCAGAAAGTCTTCCTCTTTTTCCTAAATAAATTTTGTGGTCGTAAAGCCATAAACTAGGTAGACATCTATGACGACGAATCACTAACACCACCCCAGTTGGATTATTAAATCATAGAAAGGTACTAATTATTGGCTGAATGACCAAATTAAAGGTTACATGTTGCTCTAGGGTTATGCTGTGCTCGCTTGTTCAAGAAAGTTCGAAAGGAACCTGTGAAAGTTTTATCTCAGAAAAGCCAGCCTGCGAGCTAAAAGTAAACATTTTATGTTGGCTAAATCTCAATTTTCCCTGTTGTCTTCATTTCACATAAAATCTTTTATTTGTTTGAATCACGTCCCGTGTCCTTGATATTCGTTCCCCTCTCCATTTTCGTCAATTTCAATCTATATAGTGATAGAAAAATATGTAAATCTCACTTTTATCTCCAAAGTTTATGTAATATTTCAATATAACTCAAAAGGTAAGAATGGATAAATTAAAATTGAAAAAATTCATTGAAGAAAGATATTTTTTTAATAAAACAAATACAATAAATTTTTTTTTGTTCATTAACACTAGCTACCGATCTTTTGATAATACAAGAATAAGATTAAGCTAAAAAAATTTATGATGAAAAAAAAGAAAAACTAACAACGGGAACCATCACAGTTGTTGCCTCTACTTCTCTCTCTCTGATCTTATATCATAACTAAATATTTTATCAAGTTTTTCATTGAAATCTTTAATAAAATCTTGAACAAGAACCCTAAAAAAAAAATCAAAATCCAATATGTTTGGAATGGTAGAATAAGGATAGGACAAGTTCATCATCATCTTAATTAAATTTATTTGAATTTATTTAACTTTAGTAGTAACAAAGTAAAATATGATGGTACAAATGAGAATCTAAGTTGGTAGAATTTCAGTATTTCTTGAAAAAACTAATTGATAATGTCCAAAAATCTAATACACTAATTAAGAATAAGGTTATTTGATATTTGCATAATGGTTAATCAAATATTTATCTTAGTATCATCTTCTTCGTAGCTTAGGAAGTACACAATGGATGGTAGATATTTTGGTACATACAAAATAGTTTTTTCAGTAGGATTTGAGGTCCCTTCGATAATAAAGCCAATAACTTTAAATTAGAATTGTAATAAATAAAAGAAAGAACGTTAGATTTCAAGAACAAGAGTATTTATTCTTATTTTTATGTGATATATAAATGCTCTAAGGTATGAATGCTTGGAGAGTAAAAGAACGTTAGATGTGATATACAAAATAATCTTTTTAAGGTATGAATGCTTGGAGAGTAAATAAATGAATATTTACATGAGTGGTTCAAAGAGTATTTATACTCCTTAGACCTTGTTATTTTTTATGAAGTGAAAGAACTAGAGAGTCATGTGGTCTTGATGACATTAATGATGGATAAAAATCTCTGACACATCATTAATGAGAGACAAATATCACTTACTGATTATTAATGAGAAGGAAATGTATTAAACCCTTGGAAAATCTTTTATAAACCTACAAATGCAGGGACATTATTATTCTAACATGAATAGTTCATGTTAATAGGTCTTAAGAAAGAATTCAGACCAATTAGGTCGGTGCGTAGTTAAATCAAGGAGGGATAGGTATGGAAGTTTAGTAGACTCATGGTGCTTTGGGCTCGACTCATGATTGAACTTAAGTATATTGAGTTTGGAAGCATGCCAAACCTATTAATTATATCTTGAGCTCGACTCATGACTGAACTTAAGTATATTGGGTCTAACACTGACTCATCTGATAAGGTCCTAGTCAAGAGCCAATTTTATTTACAACAGAATACACAATTATTCTCTTAGGGTGAGAACCTACAACAAGATAATGTTTAGGATAGAAATTCTATATCTCTTCATTTCTTTCCAGCACTTATTAATAAGCTTACTTTAACCAATATTTCAGATATACAGTCGAAATCTAAGGTTCCATTACAACGGTTACAATATTTAATTTACTGCAAAATAGAATAGAATAGATATTGAATGGAAACTGAATAAAAAAACTGATGCTTAGCACTACTCCATAACTAGTTGACGTGGTGAAGACCTCACGCCTTTAGCTGCTATAATCAAGCCTTTATGGCTCATGTTTGTCATAGTCTTGCGCTTGCCTTTCACTGCACTTCACTATACTTGGGATTCGATTTTGTTGCTCTCTCAGATCTTCATGGTGGCTTATCAATACCCCTTCCAGAAAGTGGAACCTTGTCCTCAAGGTTTAAAATTGGAAATTGATGACAAGGTGATTCAGTCACTTCCCAGGTAGCTTCCTCTGTTGGTAAGTGCTTCCATTTTACTAGACTTTCGGCAAGGAATTTACCACCTTGCTTCGCCCAACGATGATCCAGTATAGCCTTAGGTTCCAAGATAATGGCACCTTCATCTGAAACAGGTGGAAGATCTGTGTGTGTGTCGAGTGCATCTCCCATATATTTCTTCAATAATGACACATGAAAGACAGGATGAATACGTACACCCTCAGGTAACTGAAGTTTGTAAGTGACGTTGCCCACATTTTGGATAATGGGATAAGAGCTAAAAAACCTACTGGCTAATTTCTGGTGAACCTTTTTGAATGCTGAGCTTTGTCGATAAGGCTGTAACCTGAGGAAAATCATGTCACCTTCGTTAAAAGACACATCCCTTCGCTTTTTGTCAGCAATCTGTTTCATGTGATTGGTGGCAGTGGCCAAGTGCTGTTTGAGCTGTAACAAAAGCTCATCATGGTGGAGAAGAGTCTATTCCATTTCGTGAACTGATGTTGCGTCATCAAAATATGGTGGAAGAGATGGTGGTGGTCGTCCATAAAGTGCCTGGTATAGGTTCATACCAGTGGATGCATGGAAAGTAGTATTGTACCAGAGCTCTACCCATGGCAAGAAGGAATGCCATTTACGTGGTCATTGATGGACAGAGCTTTGTAAATACTGTTCTAGACAACGATTTACTACCTCTGATTGGCCATCTGATTGTGGGTGGTATGCTGAACTCATTTTCAGCTTAGTGCCAGACATTGTAAAAAATTCCTACCAAAATTTGCTGATAAAAATGGGGTCACGGTCACTGATAATAGACCATGGCATTCCATGCAATTTGACCACGCCTTCAACAAATTTGTCCGCCACTGCTTTAGCCGTGAAAGGATGAGATAATGATATAAAATGAGCATATTTATTTAGCCTATCCACCACCACAAATATTGTATCTTTACCTTGTGAAAGTGGTAGGCCTGCAACAAAATCGATACTAATATCATCCCATACCTGACATGGAATAAATAAAGGTTGGAGTAGACCTGCAGGTGGCAATGTTTCTAATTTAGTTCCTTGGCATATATCGCAGCGCTTCACGTAGTCTTGAACAGATTTGTGCATGGAATGCCAGTAGAACTGGGTGGCCACTTTTTTAAAGGTGCGTAAGACTCCAGAATGACCCTCTATTTTCGTATCACGGGCTTCATATATTAACTTGCTGCGTAGAGTGACATTAGAAGGAACCACAATTCTGCCCTTAAAAAAAATCAATCCATTTCGTTGAGTAAAGGGCCCCTCTGGTTGAGTTTGAGCCAGGTTGCTAACAACAGCCATATAGTCATCTCCTGTGGCTGCTTGTTTAATTTCCTCTCAGATATCAAATCGTGGCACGAACAAGTTGTTGAGAGTGGTATTGTCAAGTCGACGAGAGAGTGCATCCGTAGCAGAATTTTCACGACCTGGCCGGTACTGAATCTCATAGTCATACCCCAATAATTTAGCAACCCATTTATGTTGTTCTGGCGTAGTAATTCGTTGTTCTAGTAGATATTTGAGACTTCATTAATCGGTTTGAATGATAAATCGTCGCCCCAGCAAGTAAGGACGCCACGTGCATATGGCTTCCACAACAGCAAACATTTCCTTTGCATACGTAGACCATGATTTTTTTGAAACACCGAGAGCTCGACTCATAAAAGCATTAAGTTTGCCCTGTTGTTGCAGAACTGCCCCAATTCCATTACCTGAAACATCAGTTTCCACTGTGAATGTTTCATTAAAATTTGGCATGGCTAAGATAGGTGTTGTGGTCATGGCCTTCTTAAGTGTATGAAAGGCATCTTCTGCATCTTGATTCCAGCCAAATTACCCTTTTTTTAGAAGATTTGTGAGAGCCCGAGCAATTAGACCATAATTATGAACAAACTTGCGGTAATAACCTGTCAACCCCAAAAATCCACACAGCTCAGAAATATTAGCAGGTCGTGGCCACGCCACCATGGCCTTAATTTTTTTTACTATCGACCTTCACCCCTTGATGAGAGACAATATGACCCAAATATTCCAGCTCTTGCTTACCAAAGGCATATTTACTAGCTTTGAGAAAAAACTGTTGTTGCTTCAAAATTTTCAAGGTTTGAGTAACATGATGTAAATGCATTTCCCAAGTAGGGCTATAAATCAAGATGTCATCAAAAAATACTGATATGAATTTTCATAAATGGGGCTGAAAAATAGCATTCATAATAGCTTGAAATGTAGATGGTGTATTACTCAAGCCAAATGGCATAACAAGATATTCATAATGACTGTTGTGTGTACGAAAAGTAGTCTTATGAATATCTCAAGGTTACACTCGTACCTGATGTACCCGGCTCTTAAATCCAGTTTGGTGAAATATGTTGCCCCATGCAGTTCATCCATCATATCTTCCATGTAGAAATTGGAAACCGATCTTTGATAGTGACTGCATTAAGAGATCGATAGTCGATGCAAAAACGCCAACTGCTATTTTTTTTTTCACTAGCAACACAGGAGATGAGAAGGGACTGGTGCTAGGTCTGATGAGTCCAAAATTCAGCATTTCCTGGACTTGTTTTTCGATCTCTGCCTTCTGGAAATAAGCATATCGATAGGGTCGAACGATGACTAGCTCAATTCCTTCCTTGAGGGGAATATTGTGATCAATCTTACGTTTGGGTAGCAATTGCGTAGGTTCTTTGAAGATCTCAGTATATTTATCTAAGACCTGCCACATACTCGGTGACTGATTCTTTTTGGTTTCATGCATAGTTAACTGTGGACAAATTACAAATACCGAATGTCCTTGGCGAAACTCTTTGGAAATCTCCTTCAGTGAAGCGGCTTGAATATGCTGGTCACAAAAACCTTGCAGCTGTCGGGCCAAGTTCTCTCAATAGAAATTCATGGTGAGAGTTCGCCAATTACATATCACAAACCCTAACATTTCCAACCATTGGACACCCAAAACAATGTCTAAACTTGCCAGGGGAAGTAAATAAAGGTTAAGTGAAAAAAGAATTCCCTGAAGAAGAACTTGTACTTTTTCGAACTTTCCTTGACACTGTAACCTTGCCCCATTAGCAACCCGAACTGTAAATGTCTATGTTGGCACTACTGGAAGCCGCAACAGATCAATCATGCGAGTGCTCATAAAATTATGGGTGGACCCACTGTCAATTAGCACCATTACGTCGAAGAAACCCACTTTGGCATCTACACGCATGGTTCTAGGTGCAGACCATCCAATTAAAGCATGCAAAGTAATCTTAGGTTCAACATTTTCCCTTGTCACCTCTTCTACGTCAGCTTCTTCAGCAACTTCTTCATATATGATTTCATTGAAACCGGTTGGACCTTCCAGAAGCAAGAGCTGCATTTCTTGACATTTATGGCCGGTGGTGAAAATCTACGAAAAGGTGCATTTGGTGTTGCACGTGTTGTTGTTGGTAGCGTTAGTGGTGTTCGATTGACCTGAGTTGGCTGTAAAAACTGACGATGTCTTTTGATCTGTTTATCCTTCATGCGAGCTAGGTTAATTGCTTCCTTCGGTGATTGTGGCTTAAACATATGAATTCCTTCTGCAATCTCTGGTATAAGTCCTCCCATAAAGGTCCCAACTAAAGCCTTTTGGGTCCAACCACAAACTCGGTTTCCCAACTTCTCAAACTCACTCTGATAATCACGTAAGGATCCCACCTATTTTATACGTGATAAAGCTTCATCAAAATCCTCACAATCTGTAGGTCCAAATCTAGCCCATAACTCATCTTCAAAAGCCTCTCATGTCATCATTCGTCCTTCCTCTCTGTATGTCCGACGAGCCCATTGCCACAACTAATTTGCTTATCCTTCCAGATGGAAAGAAGCCAGCGATACCTTTTGGTTGGCTGGAGTATTTTGAAATTCAAAGAATTGATCCACATGATTAAACCATTTTGTCGGGTCTTGTCCATAATATCGTGGAAATTCTAGCTTGGCCATTTTAGAAGAAAAGACTTGTTTGTTCCCTTCATTCTCCTCGTGAATTGAACGAGAGTTGCCTTCTTGATTTGTGTTGCCATGGCTTGATTCTCCTTTGCTTGATAACATCGCCTCTGAAAGTTTATTGATAGTTTCTTCTAGTTGACGCATTTTTTCAGACATGCTCATCTCCATTCTCTGTACTCCTTATTGCACTCCACCTAGCCTAGCCTCCAGCATTTCAATTCGTTCTTTGTTTGTCGCCATTTAAATAGGGCTCTGATACCAATTGATAAGGTTCCAGTCAAGAGTTAATTTTTTTTTGCAGCAGAATACACAGTTATTCTCTTAGGGTGAGAACATACCACAAGATAATGTTTAGGATAGAAATTATATACCTCTTCATTTCTTTCCAGCACTTATTAATAAGCTTACTTCAACCAATATTTCGGATATACAGCCGAAATCTAAGGTTCCATTACAACGGTTACAATATTTAATTTACTGCAAAATAGAACAGAATAGATACTAAATGGAAACTGAATAAAAAAAAACTGATACTTAGCACTACTGCATAACTAGTTGACGTGGTGAGACCTCACGCCTTTAGCTGCTATAATCAAGCCTTCGTGGCTCATGTTTGTCCTGGTCTTGTGCTTGTCTTTCACTGCACTTCACTATACTTGGAATTCGATTTTGTTGCTCTCTCAGATCTTCGTGGTGGCTTATCATCATCACTAACCCTTTCAAGTTCTATCATATTTATTTTATTAAAATTCAATATCCTTTCCCCATTGATTTTCTGTTTTTGTTAATTTCAAAATAATTTATTTTTTCTTTACTTTTTGGGTGATATTGAGATGCTTCATAAATTTTAAGGATGAAATAAAACCTTAGAAACTTTTTTCATTACTACTTCTGATATATTGAACCAAGAGAGGAAAATTGGAGCAAAAATATTGAATTAAAGATTGGGAGTTTATTTCAACAATTAAAAATAGGAGTGCTAATTGAAATAAATTAAAAGTTTTAGATGAAATTGAGACAATATATAAAGCCTAAGAGGGAAAATTAAAATTTTATATTTTATATTTGACCCTAAACAGCTAAGCTACCAAAATAAATTAATAATTCTATCTTTTTTTTACATTTTTACATAATTATTGCATGTTCAAGCATATTTTAGAAAATTAGATTTCTTACCATATATATATGTGTGTTGCATGTATATCAAAAATTGAAAAATTAAACGTTGATGCATGAAAGAAATGACGTTGGAGAGCCATATTGTGAATGTATTTCTGTGTTAAGATTTTAATAATATTTAAGAGATGGTGCCCGCGATGTATCTTTTGCGTTTTCCTGCTCAAACTTAAAAACTATATAAGATAATAGGAATAGCCTTTATATATATATATATATATATATATATAGCTAGACACACACAAAGGTTTTACGACACATAAAAAACAAATTCTATTTTGGTTTTTACCTCAACGATCTTAAGAACATATATTCGCATAAAAAACCTATATTTAAAAGAAATTGATAATTTTCTTTATATATAGGGTTCAATATTTGAATTGTAATATGAAAAAAAAAAAAGAGAAAAGAGAAAAGCGGAAGAGGAACCAAGGAAGACAAAATATGAGGGATGTTTCTTCGAAATAATTGATTGATCTTCAATAGTTGTATTTTGATGGGAGAGCACGTAAGAATAATTTGATAGGTAAGTTTCTTATCTATAATTATGTAAAGTGAGCTAGGTAAGATTATGACTATTTAACTAATATGAATAAGAATGTTAAAAAAATAATATAAATTATATTTAAAATCTCACCTAAATTGTTTAAGTTTTTAGGTTGAAATAATTTTTTGATATAATATCAAAGTTTTGATGATCAAGTAACCACGAGTTTGAATCTTATCATCCTTATTTATTTAATAAAAATTAAGTATAAAATAGTATAGACTTGTACAAGTTTACTTGAGGGAAGTGTGTTTAAAAAAAATAATATAAATCATATTTTGAAACGTCGTCTAACAACTTAAATTTTTAGGTTGAGATAGTTTTTTGATAAAGAGTAAATATTAATTTGTGAGGTTCATATGTTTTTTCAGTTTTACTTAAAAAATATTATTTGTTTCAATCAAAGATATATATATATATATATATATATATATATATATATATATATATATATATATATATATATATCTCAAAATAAATAAATTATTTTAAAATATATATATATAATAT
>Ga0325414_1007934_pt1 | contig 11232 bp, 3 predicted proteins | sample PopdelMetagenome_8_FD_206183 | JGI IMG/M metagenome (GOLD analysis project Ga0325414, IMG submission 206183) | Populus deltoides microbial communities from Bellville, Georgia, United States - Leaf-PdKOR-R3 | ecosystem: Host-associated > Plants > Phyllosphere > Phylloplane/Leaf | place: USA...
ACCGGGTCTTGCCGGGTCACTGGGTCAACCGGGTCACACCGGGTTTTTCCTTACCCTATTTTTTCTTTAACCCGGCCCGGTTCCAACTCCGGGTCGGCCGGGTCCCGAGTTGACCCGTCGGGCCGAGCCGGGTTTCAAAACTATGCTTCCTGCTATGTTGCATTGTGAAAAACTCTTTGATATTGTCATTAAACCCGGTACAATGATTCAAGCTTAAAAAATCCTTACTCGGGTCTTTGCCAATTTCGAGTTTCCAATTAAATATTGTGGGAATTGTCTTGATGTTACCTAGTCGACTTGGCAAGTCAAAAGACAAAAAAAATCAAAGAAAAAAAATAATGACATAAAAAACAAAGGCCGAAATCACAAATTTAAATACAACCTGCATTATTGGTAAAAGGAGCTTGACTTCTAAAACAACTAAAGTTGACATTTTTTTTTTAATATTAAAATGATGATATATTGGATCAATTCCGGTCAACCCAGTTTAACTCGTCAAACTTCGTTACTTGAGTTGTGGATTCCAATAGGTTCAATTATATTTTTTTTTATTTTAATTATATCATAAAAAAATAAAGAACAATTTAAAATCAACCTAATATTAAATTATTATATTTAAAAAACAATAAAAAATTGATTAAAAATCCAATGGTGTTTGGTATTGTAGTAGCTTTTGTGGTTATGGTTTGAAAAAAGTTGTTTTACAAAAAGTACTTTTGGTTGAGGTTGGTTTTGTATTTATATATATTTGGTTAAAACTGTTGTTAAGATTGAGGTTGAATAAAAAGTAATTTAATGTGTTTGGTTAAAAATGCTTTTTAAATTGAGGTTATAAAATAACTAAAAAAGATATATATATATATATATATGTGTGTGTGTGTGTGTGTGTTTTTTTTTTTTAATTTAAATATTGTAGATTTAACTACTAATATTACATCATTAAATAAATAATATTTTATATCAAATATTTTCTATTGTTCCATTAACCTATCATGGTTTTTTGGGTGTGCAAAAAAATCAGGTAAAATATCATCAAAAACAATTGCGATCTCCTTCTAATTTATGTAGCGTCATTGAATAATATTAAACACTAGTTTTTCGAGTAAAACACAATTTAAAAAAATTGTATTTTTTTTATTAGATTGGATGCGGTCGAATGCATTTAAGTTTGGGCAGTATCCAATTCGGCCATGAACAATGGAAACGTTCTCCATTGTTCTGCAAAGTGAATTAATTCAATCTGCACTGACGCGACATGGGGAGAAGTAGATTGCATTTGCTTTCGGGTAACCCGCGGTCGAAACGTAAATGATAATAACTCTCACACACAATAATTAACATTTTATATTTTACCAAACGTTATGTTTCTGTAATTTACTTTAAAAGCAGAAGCAACCAAGAAACAAACACTCTCGTAATGACAAAATCCTATGGCCTGCTTAACCTTTTTTTCTAGTTAATCTTTAATGATTTCAACTATAGTCCAAGTTGATGGGATTTTCTTTGAACAAGGAGGAGTGAATTACACATGTCATTCTTATTTTATGGGCATTTGATTATATGAGTCCCTTTACTACTAATTTGATGAATTGAGTCCCTTTGCATTTTATTTTGTTTGCAATCAAAACCTTCCATCCAATATGCTGTTTGTGGTGATTTATTTTGTCACGCTCTCGAAACCGGATATAAACATGCCTATATCATCTAGCATTCAACTTTAGCATATCAGAGCTAATTTTATGAAGTTCACAAAAAACCACAAATACTAAATCAAAAGGTTTTAAGTATATGCATTTCATAAATAATCACATAATAAAAATTCTACTAAAAATGAAGTACTAAAAATTTTATTTCATGTCCTCAAAACTATTAATAATAAATATCTAATAACAAGTCAAAAGATATTTTTTATTAAATAGAAATCATTCAGCTTGGATAACAATTTAAACTAGTAATGTAAACGTTTTAAAAAAAATTGATCTTATACACAACATAGCACAGACTAATGATCTAATCTCATCCTAAAAATTTAAACTATGAGATAAGATTTCAAGATATGACACCACCTCAAATTTGAGTTCTTTGAGTTTGAAACTTGTACAAGTCCACCACTACTTTGTGTTTAATTTTATTAAATAGAAAGAAGATGATAAAATTTAAACTATTGACTGTTTGATCAATAAAATTTTAATATCATATCAAAAAATCATCTCAACCTAAAATTATTAGATAAACTATTAAGATATAAGTTATAAAATTATGGAATTTTCTCCTTCTACGTTCTCATTTATCATGTAAGACATCAATAAGTGTTAATATTGGTCTACGTACTTTGTTAACTATGAGATTTGAATCACACTAATATCAATTTCTCAATTTTACCAAAATTATGTTCAACTACTTCCCCATTTGAAATTTTAATTTTACTTTAAATTACTTTTTTAGTATTTTTGAATCGTTTTGATGTACTGATATCAAAAATAAATTTAAAAAATAAAAAAAATATTTTAATATATTTTTAAATAAAAAATATTTTAAAAAGCAACACATACTATACTCTAAAAAAAAATCATACTTCAACAAAACAAAAGCTCAATTGAATAATGCCTCATCCAAGTATATGATAGAGTTGAAGTGGAAAAAGAAAAATAACATATATTTTGATATATAATATCAGGAATTTCAGTTTGATTGTAATTTTAATTCCTAAAAAAATATTACCATTTCACTTAGTACAGTTTTAAGGCTCAAATTAAATTTTCTGATAATAATAATAATAATTTTTTTTTTATACATTCCTGGCCGTTAAATCCATATGTCGAGCTTAGACGAAACGCAGAATTTTACATGGATCTTAGATGGCTACTTAACTTGATTTTTTTTTTCATTTAATATAAAAAATATCATTATATCACTTTACGTGTTAATTCGATACTAAATAACAAGAATAATAATTTAACTCGAACCGAATCATATTGTATTTTTATGAATAATTATTTTATTTAATAAACAATAAATATAATATAAATATTATTAAACCCACTTGAAATACAAACCAAACATATCTATGATACTATGCCGAACACTACGAATCTTATAAAACAATTTAATTATGACACTTAACATTTTGGATTTTCGAGCATAGTTTTGAAATCTGGTTCATCCAGGGTTAGAACTGACCAGAATGATAAAAAAAGTCATGATTCGGTACAATTCATTGATTTTTTTTTAACTAAAACGATATTATTTTGAATTTTTTTAAATAAAAATTGATCCGGTCAAAACCCGATGACCCAATTAAAACCCAAAATTTAAATTTTAAATTAGACCGGTTACCGAATCGGGTTTAACAACTATGCTTTTGAGAATATTCAAGTAATTAAGATGACTGTTTTTGAAGCTTCAATCAACCAATGGCCGAAAGATTAATCGCACGTTTGATCCCTATTCTTTTACAATTTTATTTCTATGGACCCTTTACTCCTTTTCTTTTTCAATTGGTCCCTCAACTCAAGAAAAGTTTTTAATCTAGCCTCGCCATCCAATTTATCATTAGATTTGAACACGTGGCATGACATGCTCTAGAGAAGTGTCCATTTTTCTTATATGTTTTCTGAATTTGTTTCTTAAAATGAATGGAGTTTGGATAAAGGGACCATATTAAAAACATTAATAGAACTGAGGGACCAACAAAAAATAGTTAAGGGATCATATAAAGACAATCTCAAGAGTATACGGACCAAATAAACGATTAATCCAACAACCGAAAAACTCTTTAATTTCCCATTATCATCATCTGATTTAGGCTAGCACACGACCTCTTCGATCTTTTCATAATAAAAAGAAACCTTAAAAAAACCCAAGTGATTTTCTCGTACAAATGCAACGACAACACGATGACGATACTAAAAAGGTCACGCGATTTGAAGAGGAAGAGCTACAAAGTGCAAGAGCTTCAGTAGAAACACTGACTGCCAATTTGGACAATCTGGTCAGCAAATTATTTATTAAACATGTATTAATCTAGGTGGATTGTTTTTTCTTATTCTCTTGTGGGTTATTTATTTTGTGCTGTTAAATTTGGTGGGTTCTTGTTAGAATCAAAGAAAGGCTGATGTTTTGAACAATTTGGAACAATTACGAGAAAGAATCAATAAAGAAGGCGATGCTACTTATGCCGGGGTGCAGAAATTAGTCCCTCTTTTGAAGTCACTAAAGGTAGTAAAACACTAAAAGTTAACTAATCCCACTTTGTTTTGTAAGGTGTTAGTGGTGAATCTTGAGAAAAGTTCTTTCCTTTTTGTGTTTTTGTTTTGTTTTTATAGGATTTGGAATCGCAAGAATCTGTTTTGCAATCTGATTACGATGTGAAGAGAACTGAATTGGAAGCTGAAGTTTGTAATTTGGAGGAGAAAATAGCTGCTGGGATGGACAGTGAGGGTTTGTGTAAGGACTTAGATTGTTTATTGAGTGAGTCACTGGAGAAACTCAATGCAACAAAGAAGGTTTAAAAAACTTAAATAAGTTGCTCTTTCTGTTACTGTTTAGTTTGTTTAATTCTTTTTGGGAATTTGAATTGATTTGCACTTAAAGTTAAGTTCTTCAGAGATGGTGATGTGGTGTTTTGTTGTGTTAGGAATTAGCAGCTAGATTGAGGGCAGTGATGTCGGTAAAGCGGAAACTTGGTGAAGTGCCAACACAATCCGAACTTATCCAGTATGTTGATTCATTTTCCTTCTGTATTTTTAAGTTTTGTTGTCTAGTTTTATTGCCCCTTAGCACTTCACATATCTAGTACACAAGATGTTCTAAAACTTGGAGCAAGTAAAATATCATAGATGCTGAAATGCCATGGGGTTATTTTTAATCATGTAACACATGAGCATTTCATTCACATAAATTGTTAGAAGTCGGCTGCAGTATTATTGGTGTTTCTATGAGCTTTAGCAAAAATCAGTTGTAATTTGGTACTCTTCAATTTAGTGATCATGGTAAATCATAATTCACCTTACGCATTAATGTTGAATGTACAAACACCCCTACACGCCCCAAACCAATCTTCATGTTCCATAATGTCGATTAAAACCAAATCATTGAGATGATGCCTTTCTCAGTTGTCTTCGGGAAATTTCTCTTTGCTTTACATTACAGTGGTGACTGGAAATTGATGCTAGTGATTCCTCCGTAGAGACACATTTATTGATCTAAGTTTGCCATGGTTTCTTTGTCTCTAATTTTCTCCTTTTGCCCAATTTATTTTTTTCTATCTGTTTCTTGTTGACAACAGATATTGTCACTATGTTCAAGAGAGATTTTCTTGTAGCTTCATGGGAAATAGTGAATTTAGTAATGACATAAGTCCTTGTCCTCGTCTCTAATCCTTAATGATTTCAACTATAGTCCAAGTTGTTGGGATTTTCATTTCAAAGGAGGGGTGAATTACACATGTCATCCTTATGATATGGTCATTTGATTATTTGAGTCTCTTCACTACTAATTTGATGAATTGAGTCCTTTTACATTGTATTTTGTTTGCAATCAAAACCTTCCATCCAATACATTGTTAGTCGTGATCTATTTTGTTTAAAATCAAGTCCTCTATATTGTTCGTGTTTGTTTGGAATTGCGGTAGATGTTGCTTTTCAAAGTGCTTTTTGCTTGAAAATGCATCAAAATAATATATTTTTTTCCATTTTTTAAAACTTATTTTTGACATCAGCACATCAAAACGATACAAAAACACAAAAATAATAATATGAAGCTAAAACAAAACTCAATTTTTTTCAAAAGGGCAGTCCAACCACAATCCAAACACCCCTTAATTTTGCTTAAATCTTTAGTTTGAAATGAAGAATAATTTTCTATAAATTGAAGATCGATTTTTAAAGGGAAAATTACCCATAACTTCCTATAGTTTGGTCGAAATTGCACTTACCTACTCACTTTTGAAAAATTATATTTTACATCATTGGTGAGTGTAAAATAGATTAAACTATAGGATTTTAGGATGAAAACTGACATGCAGAGCTTTTATAAGTTACCTCTTTCAAATATGAATTTCTATCCCATTGCTTAGACTTCCATCTTATCATCATAGCTGCCAGAAATGCCTTTTCTGATTATGTTCCAAAATTTTCCACATTCTAAGGTCGAGTGTGCCTATACATCTGTCATTTTACGAATGAGTGTAATTGCTACTATTTGATATTACGCATTTTGCTGCCTATTTTAACTTTTTAATGTTTGATATTGATTGACACCTGATCCAATGCTGCATCTATCATTCTATGTATGAACGTAGTGGCTACTTTTTGATATTACGATTATTGCTACCCAGTTTAACTTTTGAATGGCTGATATTGATTGACTCCTGATCCAATGCTTTCGTTTCAGGTATGAACGTGGGTTTTCAGATGTGAATGATCATATCCAGGTTTAAGATTCCGCATGTTGGTTTGTTGGCCTTCATTTGAAATTTTTGTTGGATCTATCTTCAACTAGTTTCTTTAATCACGTGTTGTTTGTTTGCTAATGTACAGGAAAAACATCGACATACCCGCAAATATTATGCAACCTATAATACTCTTTTGGAGATTAAAGAATTGATGCTAAAGGAAACTTCTTTATTGAATTCAATAAGTTCACAGGTATTTGTCAAACAACATAGAATCTGCATCATCTTGCATCATCACTGTTTCTTTTTATGAATTCAGTTCTACTAACAAATGCATTTATGATGCTCTTTGACTAATCCTCTTTTAATTTGTGGGTCTTTTTTTTTCTTGCTAATTAGTTGCAGCAGTTTGACCTGTTAAGGAACAAAGCGATGCATAACTAAAATTATTTGACTCTGACTGGAATGTTATTGTGTTGTTATATGATATCAAAGTAACAAAGACTGGTGCTTATAAATTCCCTTAAAATGCATTTACCTCACTTCTGGAGTTCAATCGAGAAAAGCCCACATTATGATTATTTCAATGATGTTAAACTTTTGATTACTGAGATAATACGTATAATAGATGTCTTCACTTGCACGGATCTGGCCATGATCTGTTAATTTCAATGTTGCTGACTTGTTTTGCATGTTGAATTCACAGTTTCAGGATGCCATTACAACTACCAATGGTTGCACAAAACTGATTGCTTCCATGGAAGGAATTGTCAAGGGCAGCCAACAGGTAATTGAAATCTTTTCTTATATATGACCTTAAGTAAGGTGAATTGAGAGTTCATTAATTTCCTGTGAGGATAAAAGGGTCTGGATGCTTGACAGTCAGAAAAGAAGGATAAGGTCCATAAAAATTTGGTCTATTTTGATATGCCTGCCTGTTCTATTTGTTTTTCAAGAGAGAACCATCCTCAAAGTAGTTTATTGAAATTACTAACACTAGTAGTTCGGTGGAGAAATGCAGTTTTGGCCTACTTTAAGTTCTTGGATGTGTTTTCATGTTCTTTCTTCAAAATACTGCTCACTTTTTTGCATGATAACGATTTTAATTATTTGAGGGAATAATTACTACCGCATCCATCTTGCAGAAGCTGCAAAAGGTCGAACTTGGGCTTCAAGAAGAGCAGAAGGTTTCTGATGCTCTCAAGAAGAGGTATGCTGCAGCCATGGCAGAGCAAAGGCGCTGCTATTCCCTCTTGAAGGCTTTTCAGGTAAGCACTGGTCATTAAACTATGCTAGTCATAATGGTTATACTATGCAAGAACAAATTTCACAAATACTTCACCGTGTCTATCTGATATTAATTCTTGCTGGTTTCTGATAGTCTGAGCAAAAAACATTTTTAAGACTTTTACAAGAATGTAGCTTAATGTTATACTCCGCTATCCGTCCAAAGTTATTTCAATGTTGTACATCATTTTCTTTTAAACTTTGGCAATGTATGAATATGCTTCGGCACCTCCGAGCCTGGATTTTTCTTGGCAAAAGAAAAGCTATTTATTGTCGATGAATTAAGTTAATCATGCGGAAATGCACTGGTTTATTTTTAAAGAACTATAGAATGGCTGTTGAGTGGTTCAGTGGTGAAAGACTTGGACTTGCAACCACAGGTCCACAAGGGCCCAAGTTCGAGTTTTGAGAATAGCTCCTTCATACAAATCACAATTCTCCTTCCTGGGGCTTCATTTAGATAGGATGTTAACTGGTAGTGATGCTTATTAGACAGCACTTTTATTTATGATATATGCTAGTTTGTCATATTTAACAAAAGGAAATAGTTACCTCTTTAACAAAAGTGGTTCACGAGTACGACCTATTTCATTTCAATTTCTTTGTGTCACTACACGTGCACGTGGAAATTGTTGCTGGACAAGAAAATAGAAATTCAGTGGGGCCTTTTTTTTACTGTTTTATTTATTTATTTATTGTGGTAAAACAAACTCTGTTCCTACTTCGCCCAATTTACATCAATAGAGGTTTTTTTTTTTTTTTATTTCCAGGAAGAATGTGCAAAGAATGAGAGACTTCGGGGTCAGACTTCTGTTTAAAACGCCACTGCTGCCTCTCATCTATTGTCGAAACGTCTAAGTATCAGTGCATCGCTATTGACTCTTGAGCCATGCCATAACTCTTGCAGTGCTGATCTCTTATATCAGAAGGAGAGCATTATTGCCATTGAAAATGTAGTTAAACATTTTTTTTCCCTTGATTTTCCTTTGTAGGTTATATTACTGTTCTCATTTGTACTGTACCATATTTTTTGTTTTTGTTTTTAACACTATCCGAATAAGTTTTATTAACCCACTGTCTTTTAGATAAAGATGCCGGTCTTATTCCTTGGAGGTTCTTCATACAAGGTAAGTTGACTCCATATATTATCTGCAGTAAAACCTAACAGGATCCATTTAAGAGAGGAGAAAAACCAACGGGATCTCGTCTCATTTAGTTTCTCATAGAAATGAACGCATTTTGTAAGAATTTTGAGCAGGCACACGTCCATGCTGCTTAGCTTTCCTTGCTGGAATCCAGATGCAATTGTGATGTGATGCAATCGTGATGTGATGCAATCGGTGATTTAGATTGTGTAAATGCTATTAAACATGTTTGAGGTTCCGTTTCAATTGCTCTTCGCCAACCTTTTCTTGGGGTGATTTAACAGCTCTACTGGGGCAAAAGCAACAGATATCTTGAGTTTGATACTTTCCATTCTCATGCATAAAGAATTTTGTATTCGGTATTTGTCTTGCATGAACCTGACATTATCAGTGGAAGAAGTCGATAGCAGGACTATACACGAACCTATACGGCCATACCCCTCAAAAGCATCTTAAATTTAAATTACTTTCCTAATGGCTACCGTTTATGTGAAAGCATTGAGCGGGAGAGACTCGCCAAGACTTCATTTTGTATGCTCTTAGAACATTAATGAGAGAGAGCAGCATGAGCAACAGCTGGATCACGATATCTCCTGAAATAGCTTGTAACTTCAGTATCTATCACCTGACTAGAACTTTTTTCCTTTTCTCTTTTTCTTGGCATTAAAGTGAAAACATCCCTTGTCCTATTTGTATGACAAATTATCTCCCCTGGGGCCACCAACCTTGAGAATTGGCTTATTAGGCCAGTATGATTAGGGTCAGTTTTCGGCTGTCTGGTTGTGATTTCGATAAATTCGGTTCAGTTTTTGGTTAACCGAGTCAAATCAAAACCAAACCTGAATCAAGTTTCTATATGGGTTTTGGTTCTCAGAATCGAAAATATTGGTTTTTTTTTTATTGAAACTGAATTTATATATATAAAATAATAATGTTACGATTATTGCTTCCTTGAAAATCATTTTTGTCATGGGATTGATTTTCTATATTTCATTTGATATGTTTAAAAACTCATTCTTAGACTTTTTCATCAATTTATTTTGGAAAAGAAAATTGAAAAAAAAACCAATAAAAAAGAACTAAAATCTTCAATTGACTTGTTTTTTCAATTTAAATCAATAGTGCTCTCCTATCTTGTCTAGAGAGTTGTTTTAATTTTTTTCATAAAAGTTTTAGTTCGAGGGTGAATGATCTTTTTTAATTGAATTACTAGAAAGTAGATACTCAACCAGGATAATAGTTTTAGTGCATGTTTAACACAGTATTTTTTTAATTATTTTTTATTTAAAAAATAATTTAATATTCTTTTAGTGTTTTTGTCGGTTTCGATGTTATGATATTAAAGATAAAAAAATTATCACTTTAATTAAAAAAATATGGCATAAAATAAGATACACCGTATATATAAAAGTTGGCCTAATATATATATATATATATATACCCACCCCCACCACGAACCCCGAAAATTGAAATATAAAAGCAGACAGTCAATCATGAATCTCGTAGCGTCCTGCCTACAAGTAACCTAAGAAAAAGATGATCTGTTTCCAGAATCACATGCTTCATTTTTTTATTCCCATGGAAATTGAACTCTTTCTCAAGAATAAAAGCTTTCGGGGGCATGGGAATAAGTTCTTGACAAATTATTATCTTTGTCCCTAATGATATGTTTATGATGGCATGTTCGTTTATATCTATACTAGTTTGATTTTATGTGTTGTGTTGTTGCGCGAGATCAAGTTTTTTTTTTTTTTTTTAATGCTAGTGCAACCCATAAAAAATATATTACGGGTACTACAATCCATCATAATTTTTTTTATGTAGTACTATTTTTATCAAGTTTTTTATAATATTTTTTTCATTTTGCATTATCTTACATATTTATAATTCAAAATACCTTTTCATGGTTTACTAAGGGTTAATTTTACAAAATTAAACTATAATTGTTAAATAAAAAAACAAAAAATTACCATAAAAAACAACATAAATGTAAAAAACAAAAATTAAAGATCTCAAAAAAAAAAAAACAAAGCATGCAAATGAAAAAAAAAAAGATTTGAGGTGGGAAAAAAAAGAAGCTTAAAGGGCATGCATAACAATAAAAGAAAATGCAAATGAAAGGAAAAAACTTGAGGTGGTTTACTTATAAAATGTGTGTATGAGTGTTTTTCTGGTTCAAGTACTCAGGTTTACTTATAAAATGTGTGTATGAGTGTTTTTCTGGTTCAAGTACTCAGGTTTTATAATGAATCAAGTGGGAGTTAATATGATAAACTCACAATTAGATCGACTCAGCAAAAAATTGAGAAAAATCATATTTGATTCTTCTAAAAAAAATTGATATTATTTTAATTATTTTAAATAATTTTAAAATGATATTATTTTAGATTGATATGAATATACTGA
>Ga0325414_1007935_pt1 | contig 11232 bp, 10 predicted proteins | sample PopdelMetagenome_8_FD_206183 | JGI IMG/M metagenome (GOLD analysis project Ga0325414, IMG submission 206183) | Populus deltoides microbial communities from Bellville, Georgia, United States - Leaf-PdKOR-R3 | ecosystem: Host-associated > Plants > Phyllosphere > Phylloplane/Leaf | place: USA...
CACCCAAGAGTCTCTAGTTGTTTTGCATTTTCATGGTCCTCGCATCTTGTCAACGATGTTCCTTCCCTTTTCTTCAATATGCCGCCTCTTTTCTTCGAATTTCTCCCCCATCTTCTTCCCTAGATCAAGCATCTTCGCTCTCCTTCCCATTTTCTTAGGTATTTCTTCAACAGCATGAGTCTGTTTCTCCAGAGTTATAAGAGACCTAGACAGTGGTGATTGACTCTCCGAGATATATCCACTGCTTCCTCGGCCAGTTTCTTGTGCTTCACTGATTGTCAACAAAGGACTTGTTAGATCTTGCGATGATTTGTCATTTTTCATTGATGGCTTGTTAGAGCTTAATGCGCGTGGCAATGCATCTGAATAATCAGAAAATGACTGTTGAACATTTTCAGCTTTTTGATGCTTGCTTTCTGGATGATCAAGTGAGGTTCTTCTGCTAACTTCAATATTGGTTTTTGCATCAAGTTGGGAGTTCAAGAGCTCAAGTTCAATGTCATTATCACTAGCGGCTTCTTGATTAATCCATATAAAAGGAGCAGCATTTCGAGGGATCCAGTCATTCTTTTCTGCTAACATCCCGGGGATGCAAACACTTTCACAGTTTGGGAGAACCATCGTCTCGCGGATCACAGCCTGCATTATTGAGACTTGCATCAGATGAACCTACCTTCCATCTATCATTCATCCTATCCAATTTCCATAAAAGCACCTAAAACCCCAAACATGAGCTGCAAACTAAAAGCACTCTGATGGAATATCACAATTGACAAACTGATAATATAAAAGGAAGTCTCAGTGAAGTGTCAATCTCGCATATGACAAGCAAGAGTCCTAAACTTTTCCAAAGCAAAAAAAAGCAAAGGCAAATACAGGGGTTTGGAGTTGTGATAAGATCAATGCTTCCATCGGTGAACATAAAAATCACACGCTATAAATAGTCGTAAGTAATTTAATCAGAATATGATTCACTGAAATGACGGAACTGCTTGCAATAAACATTGAGAAAGGGAAATGAAGTACTTAGAGCTGCATGCTCATTAATGCAGACATCCTGTCAAGCAACGTAGCGACCCAAGTGATGATTGCGTTTGTGTTGAGGGAAAGTTTTTTAAAAAAAAAATACTGAAGAGTAGTCCTATGAAACAAGGAAGTTCCACACCTTAAATTTATTAATCAGGAACGAAGCTACTTGTCCACTGGTGATCTTGTGTTCCCCAACAGAAGACTCCAACTCAAACTCCACATCAGGCATGGATGTGAAGCCAAACCATAACTGATCAGAAGGAGGTGGCTTAATATGTAATCTCACTGTTCCACGAAGAGATGCGACCCTTATTGACAATGAAAGTGGCACCTGCAATCGATGATCAATCAGTTACTGGGCAATTTCACTTTTAGTTAAGGAGACTTCTGCATGTACCCTCCAAATCATTCAATACATGTAATCATATGAAATAGCCCGCACTCGCTTCTTAAAACCATAATGCATTATCTGTATGGATCCACCTCTTGTGACCAACCTAAGAAATCTTTTATCATTCTTATTAGTTTCTTTTCCAAGTTTTCAACCAAGCAGGAAATAATTTACCGTTAAAATCAATTTGCAAATTTTACAATGATGAATTTTGCATGGTTAAGGTGGTCTTATAAACATAGGACGTAGATTCCCTACAAAATAGGATGTTGAAATAGAGGCAGATGAATAGAAGAAAACATCGTAGATCCAATATTCCTTTTGAGGAAAAAAAAAGGCCATGACAAGCACAACTGATGGGGAATGAAGAAGTAAGAAACATAAGAGAATGCTAACCACATGATTTTGACTCCGGCTTGAAGGGCCAACAACAGAAATGGCAAATTTTTATGTTTGAATACTATTCTCATTATACAGCTATAGCAGGAGTCATGTCCCGAGGATTCATCTAACCAATGGTTGAAAACAAAACGTGGGAAACAAATGTATATCAGTGTCGATGATAGTAACATAACTAAGATACTGAATTACAGGCAAATGCTACTATTGAATTCACATTAATTCAAGGGAGAAACAACATCCAATAAGGATACATGCGTCTTCATAAACAAGTAGAAACACTCTAGACATACAGAAAAAGGTTTTTTACAAACCTGCAGAACCTGTTTCGCAACGGAATTAAGAATGGACTTCCACCTAGATAAATCGGTTGATGTTGATGCACCACTTTTAGAGTCCTTTAATTTATCTGTAGCAAGAAAAGAAGAGAGTCAATTGGTATTGTTTATTGTGAATTTTCATTAAATCAGTCAATTAACAATTCCTAATGTCCAAACCAACAACGAATAAATGCATTAATCATTAACACTGTTACAATAAGTGGAATAAAGAATGCCGTTGCAATAAGTGGAATAAACGAATAGTACATCGTTATCATCTTGACACAGGTCTACCTCCTCCTTGATTCCTAATTCAAGATGATATTGCATGGACCAGGATAATTCAATGGCCATGTATGTCATGCACCTATCTTGACTAGGATAAGCAGATAACCATCCCATCCTCGTAGTTTTGTTTCTGTCTACGAAGCCACAATTCTTTAGAGGATTAAATGCAATGTTCATTAATGGAAAGACACCAATTCATTTCCTGCATGAACAGAGAAATGTGAAACAAGCACATCCCTTGAGAAAGTTTGACCTCATTTACGGCTTTCCAGGTAAGAAAGAGCAGGATCCTAGAATTGGTTTACATTGAAATCCTCTGATGTTATCTTGTTTGCATGAGTGAATGCATCCATCCAAGTGCATGCATACCATTATCATTTCAAATAATATCAACACAAATATGGTCTGAATTAACTATAAAGTTGAAAAGCAGTTAGCAGCATTCCAGTATTTTGTTTCTCACGAATGACAGCCAAAGAAATTCATCAGACTCTTCGAAAGGCATGAAATCCTATAGCGGAATCACTACGAAAGTTTGATTGCAACTTTACAATCATATAAAGCTTTTATCTCTGTGCATCAGAGTTTATAGCATTCGAAAGCATTAGCTAGCAAACGAGCATACAAAACGTAAATCAGTAAAGAATTACTTACCAGGCTTAGTATTACCCTCATCCTTCCATTCATGTGAATCGACAGTCCCTTCAGAAAGATTCAACTGCTCTCCAAGATGTTCAAAACCTTCCAGAAGGTCTAAAGAAACATCCCTAATAGAGCTGGATCCTGAGTCTGTATTCACCACACCTTTCTCCATAACTAGGTCACAAACTTCCAGTCTTGTTTCAATACCTGGCACCACCCCACCACAATATTCGATGTCAAATTCCCATGCCCATACTTCGTTCATGTCTGTAGGAAGAACCCTAATACCATCAATATATGGTGGAAGATTTCCAAGTTCTAGATCAGTGCATATAACTTCACCAATGTAACTGGGGGTCCTCATATTGGACAATGTTCCCTGTTATCCCAAATTAGGAAAGAAAAATGTCTGAGCACATCTAAATCTAAAAAACAGAAAAAAAGCATAAGCATATTCTTCAAAGAACACCTATTACGTGCAATAATTTGAAATATCTTCACCCTAGCCTGTGGGATTTCCTCCCTTTGACCACAGTTAAGTTCTGAAGGAAGCAGGATTTATTCACTGTTGCAAGAGTTCTATCTACTTACTATGTCAGGGCACAAGCAAAAAGTCCAAGCATTTGGAATTAGCGAAGGCCAGAGCATGAGTACGCAACAGAACCTATATTGAGGCTATATTTCTAAGTGCATTTACATCAAAATGGAAATTAATTGATAGCCCAATCCCAACATTGCTACACGCTGCTGATGATAAAACTACAAGCAAAAGCATCATTTACACATAGCAGAATCTAACATGCATCAATGGACAAGCATAAGTTCTGTTGGATATAATTTGGGAAATAATAGACCTGAATCCATGCTTGCGCTAAACTCTTCATCTTGGCATTGCTTTTGGCATCAAAAAAGAGCCGAGAAATAATCAAATTCCAGCAGAGTGATCCCTCATCAATATTTAACTTTTCATCAGTGTCTGTATTAGAAATGGTGGAGAACTGGCTTTGGCTTGATGCACGAGAAAAGGTTGACGGTGAAGGTAATGCTACATTTTCTTCTTCAGAGGTGATAGGATCCTTTAATGTTGGAGCATTCTTTCCCACACTACCAGCAAAAGCTGGGTCCTGGGATGGATGATATTTATCATTAATCTTTCTCTCTTCACGGCCAAACAAGGAAGTCACCTTATTTTCTACACTAGTCTTTGATGCCTTTCTGGCAAGCTTTTTCCAAAACAGGAGAACCTTCGATTCAGAACCATCAAGCCTACTACTAGCCCTATCTATTGGCTCAGCATAGAACCCAACTGAAGGTTTCATAAATGAAGGGTATCCTGTATTTAAGGATGTCAAATAACGGTGGAAATCTTCATTCAAATTGGTGAACCAGTTGAGTTTTTCTTGGTCATCACTTGAAGCAAGACGCAGGGCTTTGCACCATGACTCCTTCTCCCAGGACGTCTCAAGAAAAATAAAAACTGTCTTACTTGCATTATATATTGGTGAAGTTTTGCTTTCCACTTTTATCGGAAATCTTTCGGCCCTGTGATAGCATTAGAGATGAGTCATGTTTCTACTTATATCAAGGGTGAAAAAGACTTCATAACTTATTAAGCTATGTGTAACTGCATTATGTAACACGGATATTTCCAACACTAAATGAATGCAAAATTCGATTCTACTGAGCTGAGTAATAAGGAATTTCAGTATGGTTTTTAAAAGCGAGTATTTCAGCCCTGGTCAAACTGGTTAAAAATGACGAGAGAAGTTGATATCCTGAACATATGTGGTCACTTTAATGGCACTGACCATTACTTTGGAAACATTTTATGCAGTTATGGGAATCTTGATGGTTGCGACCACTAAAAGGAGCTGTGCATGAGAAATAATCATACTGATTTGTCAGGCTGAAGTTCCTTTTCCAACAAGAAATTCTAAGCCAAAATTTACACACAGAGAAGTAGGAGGCATGACGTCTTTGGTCCTTTACTTGTCAATAGCAAAACAAATCCCAGAAAGCATTAAAAAGGCAACTGAATAATTAGAATGTGTGAAACTGTACAATGTAATAGTAACTAACCAAAGAGTCTCATAAAGACAATATTTACCATTTTCTTGAGGAAAGGCTTGTAGCAGAAACGGCTTCTATCACACAACCTGTCAAAGGGATAGCTCTATGTGAACCACCTGAATCTGTCAAAATAAGTGACCTGTCCTTGATGTTTGCATGTTTTCGAATGGGAGTAACCTCAAGGATCTCCCTTTTCCTCTTTTGATCTTTTGGTACTTTTTCCACAGGCCAATTCCCGGGAACCTTATCTGATTCAAGAACCCAGACAATTCCCTAAGTCACAAAAGTAAATCAGTCCTAATATAAGAAGAAAGTATCAGTCTTTCACAATATATAAATAAAAAAAGAAAAAGCAGCATTTTGACAAGAATTCAAAGAAGTAAACGTAAGAAGCTAGTCAGTAGAGATTGAAAGATAATAAAGAGACCTTCTTGTTAAAGGCATAATAAAGGGACTGTTGGGGATCGAGGTCTTGATGAGGAGAAGAAGAATGTGATGCTTGTTGTTGTGGTTGAAGATGAGTCTTTCGATTCAATCTTTTAATAAAGAAGTAAACACCCAGAGCTTGTAAAGCAACAAGAGTGAGGAGGCCAGAAAGAAAGCCACCACCGAATATCACTGCCACGGAACACATGATCACCGACTTCCCTTCCCTTTTGCTTCCAGTCAATGAAATGATTTGGTCAGCCACATAAGAAAAACATAAAGAAACTTAGAGTAGAGAGGTGTTATTGTTTATCTGAGATTGACTGACTTGCTAGAGTGGAAAAGAACAAAAACAAGGGAAATGGGGAGAAGTTAACTTATGTAAGCAAGATGTTATTTACTGGAAAGAAATCAAGCAAGCAATAAAATCATGTTATTGCAATAATAATAAGTAATGGTACTGCTGCTACTAGCTGCTTTGTTTTGTATGTTTACTGTTTGCTCGAGAGAAGAAGAGAAGAGATAGCTTCTTGTTTGCTTTTGCTTTTGCTTTTGCTTTTTGCTTGGGCCTCCCATCTTCTTCTTGTTGGATAGAATACGTTTGAATTCAATAGCAACTCGCGTCTACTCTGTCCTGTACAGTACAGTATGGCTTAGGGGTTGATGATGGGGTTTAGGGGGGAACCAGGTTTATTACTTGTTGCTATTATTACCCACTACTACCTCCCTTCTTTTCCCTTTCACTTCTATGATTTACATGAAGAGTTTTACTTATATCATTGATATATTTATTTCCATAAATTAATAACAATTAATATATGGAAATAAAATCATCCCAGTTATATCAGTATTTACTTATAATTATTGAAGTATTGACCCCAAATATATTACCCATTTCTCCATTTCATCTCAAACATATATAACACATTGAAAAAACTAAAAAAGTGTCTTCTTCAAGTAATATTAGGGTTTAAGAAAAGGTGGGAGAATATAAGGAATTTCGGTTTTGAATTCTGCTTATTTGTGAAAGAGCCGAAACTTTCCAATAAAGGAGAGGAAGCTTCACAGTTTTCATTCTCACAAACTCAAAACAAATGGACACTCCACCGGACCAAAAATATATTCAACTTTCAGAGGTAAGAGATTAGTTTTTAGTTTGATTTTAAATTGTTTTTTATATGAAAAAAAAAATATTAAATTAATTTACTTTTTTTAAGATGTTTTTTTTTTTTTAATTTTGATGTGGTCGCATAAAAAAATTATAAAAGTTATAAAAAAATATTAATTTAATACATTTTCAATTAAAAAAAATAACCATTGTACACTACAACACAATACTAAGCCCAAACTTAATCAAGCTGCAAGAAACACAATACTAAACCCACGCTTAATCCTGCTGCAAGAGTAGAATATGATTGAAAAAGGAACAGCAAAGCCCTCATGTATCACTTCATTATCATTTGATTCTCGAATATAGATAGACAGGCACACAGACAATCTCACTTCTCCACCCCATCCATTCACTTATAGATTTTGTGTGATATACATGCACATGCTTATCACACAAGTAGCCAGTGCAAATTCTAAAACAGAAAGAAAGAACAAATCCATTTACAACACTTTTGCACATTAGAAATTAGCAACAGATCCTTGTGATACAAAGCTCAGATTACAAGATAATAAGAAATTACGAAAATGGACATCCTGAAACTAATCTGCCGATCCACAAACTCTCATTTTTTTAAGTCTCTTCTTCCTCTTTGCCAAGGAAACCAACTCAGTCCACAAAACAAACTCCCCCTCTAACAAAACTTTCTGGATCAACAAGCCATTGTATACTGGGGAACCGCTTTCATGGCTTATTCAAACTACATTTAACTTTGAAACCTTTTACATGGATGCCTATCCAAAGTAGGCGGGCATAATAAAGTTATACGTTAATATCAGAACTGCCAACGAGGGACTGTTTTCATGGTGGTTGCTGGATCACTGGAGAAAAACAAACCTAGGTGGGAGGGAAACAAGTTAGAGAACAAACCAATTTAAATTGTGTACTGGCAGCTGGTAAAAAAGCTATAATCATGATGGTGGACATTTAGCTGCTTCAACCAGGAATCAGCAGCACTTTCAAGATAAATCATTCTTTCATCATCAGATGTCTCTGGATTTATCCAAAGATTCCCTTGCAATTTGTATGTGGCCAGACCGAATGGAGGAAGGGATATACAGACATTTCCCTCTCCATCCTCATTGACGCAATCTGCAGAAGCGAAGGCCAACAAAGGTGGAGAAACTTGTTAAACATTAGGTGACAATAACTCTCTCTAAAATAGATGGATAGCATTGAGAGAATTGATCTGAAAGGCCATGGAACAAATCAAATCCAAAAGCTCCTTGGCATTGGATAGGCATGGAAGCAAAGAACAGTGAGCAATACCAGAACCAGAGCCATCCAACAAAATCAAACAAAGCCACATAAATTATATGTCACGTGAGTTACAAATATGTACTAGATACGAGATGGTATGGATTCATGGGATCTGATACCAACAAGCTCTGCAAAGATGGCTAAATTAGGCCCAACAATCAATTATGGTGACCTAAATTCTCTAGGGGATTCTGAATGCTTCTTCAGGTACTACACTAATAGACATCAGTAAGTTGTAAGTTGTGGAGGAAATTGGTGAAGTCAATGCTGGACGTAACATGGTAGGCTATAGGATTTGCCAGCTGGCCCAAAATGGAGAGAAGAATGATTAGTTTGTATTCTGATAAGTGGTAACACAATATTTATGTATCCTCGGAGTGAGAAAAACATTTTGAAATTGATATGGATAAATTGCAACTTCAAGGTTAAAATGCAATGTTCAAACAAATTTCACAAGTCCAGCATAAGTGAAGGATTGTAGGACAAGATTGAGCAGTTTCCAAGCACCATCTGGTTGTTAGGGGGATGATGAAAAATAAAATTGCTTTCCAATATCCCGAGTTTTATCTCTGTGCTACAAGACTAATTTTTCTGATTCTCAATGGAGTTGGGTTCTAATAACAATCTCAGGAGAATACTTTCACCTCACTTCAAAATTCCCTTCACTTGAGGAATAGGTATATCTTTCGTATGGAAAAAAAAAAGGTGTCTCAGTTTTCTTTTACTTATTTGAACTGAAGCATGAGGAACATTTTACAATCCAATCATGTCCTGATTTTCATTCCTACAAGTCCTAATCTCATGATACCTGTTCACATCAATATTCAGAAAGGCATTATAAATTGCACTGTTTTTGGTCTACATTGTAAAGCATGGGATGTTATAAAACACAAAAATGAGAGTGCAAGAAGTTGAAACTGTGCTACCCCAGGAAAGTTCATATCAGTCAATTCCATGTCATTTTGAATAACTGTGATAAAAAATGAGACTCAGAAGAATTAGGATAAAGATGCTTTATTCTTTGAAATTCGAAAATCCAGACAAAAATCTGGAAATAAATAAAAGGTGCAAGATAGTAGGATACCTTGGAAAGATGATGAAAGTGTATGATAAGTCAAGAAGCATGATGACAGGTCCTTCTCATTTCCCTGAGATGGAATGTGATATATGGGGTACCTAATCAACAATCAAGACCATACAATTACTATAGCCTTGTTATGGAAAGGAAAAACGTTGGAGTTGGACTACAAATGCTAGATAACCATGGATAAAATGCATCAAGGAAACCAATCGATTTTACCAAGCAACAGCCATCCAACTCGCCGGAGAAAGATCCACATTCTTGAGTGTCATTAATCCCGGATTATTCCTGGCTAATTCAGTTATCTGAGAAGGAATAAAAAATCAGAAAGGCATGTACCTGGCATAGCAATAAACATAAAAGTACAACATTCTTTAGGGATTTATAGGGCTTTTTGTGCTAAATGGAAATCAATAGCAGGAAGAAAATGTAACCTTTTCTAAAAGTGGAACCCTCCAGTAAGGAGAAGATATCTCAAAGTACTGAAAGGACAGAGAGCCAAGCTTATCCCTCATTGACAAAGAACCCTCATGGTCAAAGCTTGAATCCTCAGAAATGGTATCCCATGTCTTGCTGGAATTGTTGCTTAGCGACCTCGACAGTTTATCACTCATGCTGTCATCGCTCCAAGAATCACTCTCAAATTCGACAACATCATTATACTCTCTTGAGTCCCTACAAGAAGAAAAGCACGGTAGGTCAACCTAACTGCCGCAAATCATCAGAGACAAAGGAGCTGCTATCAGCTGAATCTTGGTAGATAAAAGATGAATAGAAAAAAGGTTACAAAACCTGGAAGCCACCACCGACTTATTGCTGTAAATCTGAATGGCTGACAGGTAAGGGACATAATATTGCATAATGGTGTCACCGCTGCTCAATACTACTTGGGTGCCAGCACCATATGCGCTCCATTCATCGTAGCAATCCCATAAATCTCCCAAAGTGAAATATTCAACCATATCCTTAGTACCAGGTGGTTGCCATAAGCTATTTAGATCACGAATACAGCTCTGCAAAGTATTCAAGAAAGCAAATTTTGAAACGACAACGGTACTTAATGTTAAAAGCGCATGTTCAAGGCTTACTTCCCAAGGAAAGATAATCTAACATGGAGTGTAATGTCTTATGGCAACATTTTTTAGAGTTCAAATTAAAATATTGTTCTCTTTTTTTAAATTTTCTTTCTCATCTTTTTGGTCTTTTTGGCATACTTGCATACAATTGATTGACCAGATTACTCTCCCAGATGGATATAATGGGACTTTAATGTAAAAAAAAAAAAACCTGCAACTTAAGTGAGAAGCATGCTATTAGTCCCCTTTTAATTCATGTCCATGAATGGAATCGATTAACTCACCAAAGATCTTGGGGTTAAACAACACCACAAGAGCACATGTGCTATGGGACCATGTTTGAAATTGAGAAATGAATGCATGGCTGCCTGAAATGAAAGGATTCCTTAATCCCACTACCGATCCATCCATTATCCATGGCAGGGAACCAGGGACCGGGGACCGGGGACCATATGCTACAATAAAAGCACGTAGAGTAACATTTTGACCTTGGTCGAGAGAGAGAGAGAGAGATTTTCTTCCTCTCTGGCGATGAGGAATGACATCAAGATGAAAAGGACTAAAATTGAAAATAAAATAAAATAAAGTAATAAATACTACATTTATCTGTTTGGTCTGTGGTTGAGTACCAAGTTTCAGCAACGGGAAACACATGGCAAATCATTCACGTGGCTGTGTGTAAAGAAAAGAAAATTAAAGAAAGGGACAGTTCATCGTGATATAAAAATCTTTATAAAATATAGAGAAACAGGATATTCGCGGCATCCGTCAGGTACGGTATAGAACTGGATAAGACCCTTATGAAAATGGGCTATGTCCAGTACAACCCGACAAATAATATCAATCTAGTTAGGCCCACAACACCACAGAGTCAGAGACAGTAAGTAAAATAATAGGAGTAAATTAATAGGTTTGCCTGGAAAATTGACCGGGTTACAAATCATAAAATTCTGATCTTGTGCAATTCACCGGGTCAACTAAAAATACGGGTAACCGGTGTAATTTAGATGAATTTTTTTTTATTTTTTAATAAATTTAAAAAATATAAAAATAATTTATGAATACTTAATTTCATATTTTTT
>Ga0325414_1007941_pt1 | contig 11226 bp, 11 predicted proteins | sample PopdelMetagenome_8_FD_206183 | JGI IMG/M metagenome (GOLD analysis project Ga0325414, IMG submission 206183) | Populus deltoides microbial communities from Bellville, Georgia, United States - Leaf-PdKOR-R3 | ecosystem: Host-associated > Plants > Phyllosphere > Phylloplane/Leaf | place: USA...
GTCTAGATGATGACGTAGGGAGCATGCTTTGTTCGGCTACTATGAAGTTTCCTCGGGCAATATCTGGTCAGGTTTGTATGATAGAGGCAGAGTGTTTTGATTCTTCATTTTGATCTTTCAAAAAGACGAAGGAGTATTTAGTTTTGTTTATGGGTCAGGCTTTTCAAAGACTTTTCTTTTTTAAAAACAACGTGGGCTGCATGTTATGCTTAGGGAAGGCTGGGCTATTTGTTTTCTTAAGCCCATTCGTTTCTTTCGGACCAGGCATGTGCTGGTTTTGGTTACGGCTAGAGAGCCCAGCCCGCGTGGCTGGCTAAGTCTTTAAAAGTCTTAAGATTATGTTTGGTCTCACATAAATTTGTCATAAAAAATGCAATTTCTTGGGTTGTTAAACGTTAGTTTGGCTTACACATCCCAAAAAAAATTTCAAGCCTTGTATTTCTGTTTTTTTTTTTTTTGTAGTTTTTTGCAAAACATTAGCCTTCGTAAAAATTTATTTTAATAATTACGTAAAAGCTAAAAAAAATATCATAGAAACTATTTAAAATGCATTGGCGCATAAACACGGCAAACTAGGATTTAATCCATGGGACATGGGCCTAGAGATCCATATAATAGGAGTCCATACATTAATTAATTTGATGAAATGGCTTAATAAATATGGGTTAGAGGAGAGAGCTTTAATTATAATGATTAATTTTTAATTAATTTCAATTACTTTAATTCCTGTAAGATCCCATTCTTCAGGAGATAGGCTTGGCCAGCTCTATTTGGAACTGCGTTACAGGAGTGTCATTCAAAATTTATTTATTTTTTATTTAAAATTATTTTTTATATATTTTAATTATTTTGATGGGTTAATATTAAAAAAAAATTATTTTAATATATTTTTTTAAAAAAAATTGATGCTTCTAGAAGAGAGAAATCCTTAACGCGGTCATCTTAATTCCTAGGAGAAAATGCCAATACTTTGACATCGCGGGTCGAACTTTGAATTGGTGACAGCCTTTGCTTCTTTGAACAAATCGATCAAATTATTCAAAGAAATGCCAAATGTCACAGCACGATAGGTCTTGGAATCTTCCCATGCATGTAAGAAGCCGCCATTGACGAAAATATTTCCAAATATGTTCTTGTTTTAACCAACCCTACCTCCTGCTTCATGTCTACATTATAAAATTTAAGCAGCTAGCTAGCCAAGTCCTGAAGAGATAAATCTTCATATACCAAATAAGTATTTCCAGAGGGAATCAGATTTTGATTTCAGTAATGAGTTACTACAACAATCAGTATCAAGCTCCTGGAGGTGATTCAATTTATGTTCAGATCTTTGAAAATTAGCCTCTCCTTTATGATTGTGTGATTTATCAAGAAAGTTGATCAATTTATAGTTACTGTATTGATGATTTTTCAGGTATGTATGCTCCACCACCACCAGGTTCATATAATCCACCAAACCACCAGGTGTATCCTCCTCCACCACAATCTTATCCACCACCAATCCAAGGGTACCCTCAAGGCCATTACGTTGCGCCACCTCCGATGGGTTACCCTATGAAAAATGGTCCTCAATACCCCCAACAGCCACCTCCTCCTCCAGAAACTAAGCACAGGGGTGATGGATTTTGCAGTGGATGGTAATTAAAATTTTAATTTTCTTTCTCTTAATTAATTTGAATCTAAATAAGTATTCACAGTTTTTACTTATTTATTTATTTATTTATTTTCCTTTGTGACACAGTTGTGCTGCCTTATGTTGCTGCTGCCTCTTGGACATGTGCTTTTAGGGACTACGAGTGATAGCTTTTATTTATCTCCCTTGTGTTTCTTTCTTGTGGGAAATTATCATTCTTTTTTCTTTTTTTTTCATGTGATATGTATTATTTATCCACACAATAATATTTATTAAAAAAATTTACGTGCTCTTTAATATTTTTCTCCCAAGTGCATTCTAATCCCAATACGAACCTGCTCAATAAGTAATTTACATAATTATATAAATTATATCTTAACATTTTATTAAATAATTTAAGTTTTTAAATTAAAATAATTTTTTTTTATCAAAGTCTAAATAATAAACTAGTCAAAAGATTGAATCTTGATAATGATGAACTGGTAAAAACTTCAAGGTCAAATGGATTTCACTTGCTTCTAATTAAAATAAATTAATAATACATAATAGTACTTTGATATAAATTCTGAATTTAAAGATTTTTTACTTGAAAATATATGTTAAAAAATAATATAAATTATATTTTAATATTTTTAGAATCAAGATAACATTAATTAAATTTCAGGTTTAAAGAGTTATGTTTTGTAATAATATAAATTATATTTTTATCTTATTCTAGGTTTTTGAGAATACAAATAGCTAATTTAACGACTTGAATTGGCACATATATAAAGGAGACACGAGAACTTTCAAAATGTATAGTAATGTAGATTTCAAAGGTATAACAAATTTAATAAATGAAGGCAAGTGTACAAATTCATGAAAGAAATCTTGTTCCCAAGTTGAGAGCAATTCAAAGAACTAGAGTGGTATAGTTTCTACAAGAATGGACGCTAGTTTCAGTTCTTAATGGAATCATGTTGTTTCCTTTTTGTTTATGAACAAAAAAGAATGCTGCTTCCTATTAGTCAAGCCATTGGAGGAGATCTGTGGTATGCTGGTACCATTACAGGGAAGAACATTTGCCTAACCCCTTCCCCCTTTATTATAGGAAAGATGATTCCTGATGCCCCCTGAAGATATACAGATGTTAACCATGTTAGAAAATCATTTTGGCGAGCAGAAATTTTTAGAAGAAGTTGTAAGAAAAGAAAGGTCCTATCACAAGAAACCTACCGAAATCAATCTAGCACTGGTCCACAGCCGTTTAGGAGATGGTAAGGGAAGCATTAAGCGGCTGACTCCATAGATAGCCACTGCAAAGAAATGGAGAACCAAGCTCAACGGCCGAGGGTCTAGACCAGAGAGTAGAGCTATTGGCCCATTCGAAAATACTCCTCCAAGGCTCAAGTATTCGAAACATGCTTGGCGCATTTCGTTTCTAGCTGGATCAGGTGATGCGCTAAACACCTTGTATAGGGCACCTGCCAATGTGTTAATGGTAGATGCCACTGGCTGCAAACAAAACCACGAATCATTGGTTAAAACCGGTCTCTTGTTTTCTGTTGACAAGGTTTATTAGGATTTTGTTTGGCTTGTCTTACCTTACGCAGTGTGTAGAAGGACTCGAGATATTTGCAAAGGGAAGATGCATCATTGAGATTGTTCAGAGGTCGAAGAAGGTCACGTACTAGCGCAATGTCTGATAGAGCCACAGTCATTCCTCCTCCAGTTAAGGGATGCCTCATGTTGAATGCATCTCCCATTAAAAGTGCACCTGGAGTAGGGTAAGGAGAAGCTGGCATGCTTCTGTTTGTCATTGTTCTCATGCCCCCTTTGTCAATTGCAGAAATGAAAGCATCATGCAGCTCAGGAGGAATCTGAAATGTGCAAGTTGCGTAGTCTTGTTAAGAAATCGCTGGAATGAGAGAGAATTTATTTATTTAGAGCAAGATTTGTATACCTGAGGAGCTATTGTATTTTTCAGATAGTGAGACATCTCGCCATTAGAAACAGAAGGTACTTTCTGTCCAGGTACATCTACCAAACAGCGAATCTCTGTATCACTAATAGGATAAAACAAGATTGGAGATGGGTCGGCTAGAACAACATGTCCATGATTTGCATATGGAAGGTTGCAGTTCTCCAGCACCAAACCAACAAAACAGGATGGGATTTCAACCTGCAGAATTAGCAGGGGCCTCTTAATTTTAGCATGCAATGAAGATTAAAGAATCCAAGTGCCAAATTAACTTAAGTACTAAGAACCTATTCGGTGAAAAATGTTATATCTTAAATGCAAAAAGTCATTCATTTCGCAATTCGGTAAAGAGTGATCATCACCTTGGGATTGCAAAGGGACTGCCGCAGATTTGAAAAACAGCCATCGCAGACTATTGTTAATGGAGCATATGCTGTCAACTCTTGACCTACCCTGGTTTTGTACTGAACTCCTTTGATAGTTCCGTTTTCTTTCAGCAGAGATGTTACAGTTCCTTGTTCCAGTTTGACACTGGACAAAACGTTGAAAGAAAATTGAACTTAAATTGCTTAAGGAAATATTATTGTTTATGCAAATACCCCAGAAAGATCATGATTGGAATACTACTTTGAAATAGAACATAAGAAGTAAAATGATTCTGAAGAAAAGATTACTTGGAAAGAGTTGCAGCTTTCTCTCGCATTTTCTGAATAAAACGGCCATGATGAAAGCTTCTTCCAGCAACATCTGAAGGAAAGTTCTCTAAGGGATATGATAGTTTGGTACTTTTCCCATCTTTGAAGATCGCATATCCAAGCACTCTTTGAGCATCAATGTCACTCACACAGTCTGCAGGTACACAACATTTTCTTAACACTTACTGCTAAAATCATGAACAGTTTTGACATAGAAAATTTTAGCTGGTTCTAAGGATGTATTGAGGCTCTGGCTCACCTTCAAGGCCCAATTCAATTAATTTCAGGTAACCTCCAGGTTGTAGGAGTTCTCCAACAATTCTGTCAGGCTCTGTCAAGTCTCTTTCAATTACGTGTACTCTGCGACCATCCTACAATATGTAGAAAAATAAAATGAGATTGCAAATCACTCCTCTAGTCATTTCTACTGAAGCAAGCGTCATGCAAAGTCACCTTTCCAAGAGTGTAAGCAAGAGCTGAACCGGCAACGCCAGCACCAACAATGATTATATCTGTGCTTTCAGGATTGCGTGCCCAGCTCATTCCATTTTCAGAGCTTTTCAAAGTACTGTCCCTTGGAATATCCATTGAAACTCTAACCTTTTTCCTTCCTTTTGCATGAAAAGCTAAAAGTAACCCCCAAACAAAAACAGAAGCAATGACTCCTCCCAATAGATACTGATATTCCATTACTAGAGACTGATCAGAAAACATGGGCTGAAAGCTGCAGTTACTACTTACTAGACTTTGCCTTTCCTTTTTAGTCTATGAGTATGGGAGGACTGATCTTGTGCCCTTTATAGGGCCTACGAAACAGCTAATTTTTTCGGCATTTTCTGTAAAATTGTTAGATATTAATTACATTGAAATATAACTCAAGATGACTTCATTCAAATAAAACCATGGGAGCCAAAACAAGGGGTGATTAGCAGTTTCCTTGTTACATTATTGTTACAATTTATTTTATTGACCAACTCCTGTAATCTCTCCTGCAATGTATACAAAGTATAGAATCCTTCATTAACTTTGACTACACTGTTAACAGGTAGAACAGGCGTTCTGGGGGGGCCTTATTTTTAAAAACTAAGGTTTTGTATCTTTGTCTATGTTTTGCTTGACCTAAAACTTGTAAGAACTACGATTTTAGTGTTTTAATATCATAGGTATTAAACTTAATATAGAATTGATCTAAGGTAAAGTTCATATTCCGGATCAAGAAAGTTAACTTAGGTTAACTTAAAAAATAATCAGTTTTAAGACTGAGTTTCACTTAGTTTTTAATCGAGTCAATTTCTTTTTATATTTTTTTCAAACTCAAATCCATTTAGATTTTGGATCAAATCGCCACGCAATACAGATTTTATAACTATGGTCAAGAAATGTGTTGCTTGACCTAAAAGAAAAACCATGGGAGCCAAACAATGGGTGATTAGCTGTTTAAGAATTTCAGCAAAATATAAAAACAGTTTAATGGCCAACTTTGTGGCCATCATGCTATTAATTTATACAGTGTATATAATCACTCGACAAGTTTGACTAAACTATGGACAAAGAGAAGAAGAGGTTAGGACCACCTTCTTTAATTAATGATTTTCTGTCTTAATACATGTTTTGTATGACCTTAAACTTGCAGTCATGTGTACACCGATTGCCCAAAAACCCAAAATAGTAAATCTTTGACTTAAGTTGGTCCATGATGCTGATAGGAATCTTAAATCATTTCCCTTGAACTTCTGCCAAATGATCATTAAAATGGCTTTGCTTTACCATAATTTTAAAAAATCTATCATGAATATACCTGTCATATAATCACTTGGGGTGCTTTTGTTTTGAAAACAAATATTATTGAAAAACATTTTTATTAAAAAAAGTTTTTTTCTTGTTTAAATTTGTTCTGGAAGATAATTTTTTTTTTAAAAAAAAAAAAGAGATTAAAGTTCTAGGATCTAGGTAATAGAGGAAAAGATGGTTTAAATGGTCATGATGGTTGTGTCGATGACCGCAGTAAAATGGTGGTTGTTGCGGTGGTGTTATAGTCTATAATGTTGAAGTCTGTAGATAGTCTCCCTAATCACTTACGGAAGGACCTGATCTATAACGTGTAGAAAACTTACCTGGTGACTTCAAGGAAAAATAAGGTAATCTCAACGCTGACCTTTAAGATAAAATAGAGAATTCATTAATGGATGACGTTGGTTGTAAGACAGGCACAGACGCCAGTAAATTATGGTTCTGATCAAGGTACTGTTGGACTACACACACACACACTCGGACAAGTACATCAATGAAATTGAAGACTTCTTAATAACGTAGTACATACAAAGATGCATTTTGCCAAATCCCAGGAAGAATATGATTTTATTAGGGGGTTTTATGTACAACCAGATGCGTTTTCACATTGACCAACCATGGTTACTATCCGGAGAAGCATAATATACATACATGGTTTAAATATTGCAGCACTCTTCTCTTACTGAAAAGCGTTCGATCAATTCAACTTCAGGCATCGACGGATACACTCACGGCATTTAGCTCAACGTGCTGCTTCCCCTCGCTCTGAGGATGCACGGTTACAGTAGCACAAGCCTCTGCGGGTGAAGATTGATAATCTCCTGCCTGAGAAATGCAAATTGAACTCACGAAAGGTTTTCTATTAACCATATTATCATGGTCATCTTGTTCTTCTGAAATGATTTCCCACTCCTCTTTAAGTGAAGTAAATTGTAATCCACTCTCTTTGTGCCTTTCCATTTCGAATGCAGTGGGTAGAATGACGTAATCATTTATTGGATTGTAGAAAGGATCAGAATCTGCCTTCAGCCAATGCTTTACAATCCTGAATAAATGATGGTCGCTGAGAATTCCACGGTGCTCACCAGGCACTCCAACCCTTGCTTCTGCATTAAGACCATCAGCCTGGAAGAAAGTAAAAATGAGGAAAAATACATAAGTTTAGAAAGAAGCATATTTCAAAATGCAAGCATCTTGTCCTTCAACAGCTTACATGAGCTAAAGCAGTGGCCAGTGAATAAAAGCTTATTCCTAGCGTGGTTACTTTTGTGAATTAGTAAATCAGAGAGTTAGTGAAAAGCAAGTCACAAACCTTGGCTGATTCAGCAGGAACTGTACCATCACCGTCAACACAAATGTATTTAGGCTGAAAACATATGAACAAAAATCAGCTTTTCTGACCAATTCAACAATCACAACAAAGTGTTCATACAAATGCACAATTTACTAAAAGAACTATCTGTTTGCTCTGATATCAACCAGAGATAGGAGCAAGTCAGAGAAATATCTGATCAGCTGATCCACAAAGTCCCAATGATCAGACATTTCTCTAACCTTAGGGCATTATGCGAGTATGCATACAAGAATTGTGTAGCACAACTCTTTAATAAAAAAGAATTAAAATACAAGAGAAGACAAACACAAGTATTCCATGTCTACTGCACAAGTTACCCATATAAGAAATGACATCATCAGAATAAGAGAGTATGAGATAATGACCTCACAAAATTGCAATTCTGGTAGATCAGCGACAGGTACCTCTGCGCTTCCATAGCTGCAGAACAGTACTTTGTGTAAGAGGCAATATACACAAATAAAATTGCAAGAAATGTTAAGACATCATCAGATAACGCAGAGCTAAGATGTTTAGAGAGTATGCTAGTGAGACAGGGGGTTTAGAATTTAGGGTTGCAGAATGAAGTTTAGGGTTTTTCTTATTTGCATGTTTTTTGGCTTTTTGACAGTTCAAAAGTTTTGGAAGTGGGTGGGGTGCATTGTGAAAGAAAGCTCCTTTTCAAGAGGGACAGGTGTGACAAAGGATCTCGTTAATCCTTGGCCGAGATTAAGGGATTAATTGAGTCCGAAAAGATTTAGTTATGACAATGATATGGTGGCTGAATCTCATGGAGTTTTACTGGAATTCACGTCAGAAAGCAGGAAAAAAAACGATGCTTTCCTGTTAGACCTAAATAATGGTAAAAAATGGTGTAGCAAGATATACAAACTCTCGCTATTCCAACAAAAGAACCTGGACTCCAAGTAAACAAAAAATTCATACTTAGACTACAAAACCTAAAACACTAAAAAAGACAATTACATCAAAGGCTAGACCCCATGGGCTGTTAGTCAACTCAATTCAGCACTACTGCCAATTATAGGATATTCGAACTGACTTTCAACATCACATATCAAATCAAACCAGTAGCCTTCAGCATTCACTGAGAAAAAAGCTATTCCTTTTCTCAAAATAGCCCTTGAGTTTGACATGTAATAAAAAAATATCAAAACCTTTAAGGTATGGAAACCTTAAAATAAGACTTCATATTGACAAGAAAAGAACTTGACGCCAGTGGCCAGCCTGCCACATATAGATGAAACCATAAATATTCCTTTGATGTTTAGTTCAACTTTTGTTGTTGCTTTTGTTGTTTGCAATCTTATGCGACTAGCTTGCATTCAGTTATAAAGTGCAAAGCTTTATCTAAAGACCTCATTAGAAGCATTACCAAACAGTGTGAGGCGTTTCCAGACTGATCCCGTAAATATTGTAGAATTTAACTCCAGGAGGAACTTTAGCATGAGACAAAACCTTCTGTGTTTCATCAGCCCATTTCAAGATATCTAAGTTAAAAGGTAATGGAATATCCTCTCCATCATAATTGACCTGGAATGAGAAAATACAGAGATTACCATCCAAACAAAATGATACATGGAGAAAGATCACTAAAATAATCAAAACATGATAGTAAAAGGGCACACTATGCACATCGTTTTCTTTTTAATTTAAAGCGTGAAAAGTTACAAAAAAGAAGAGGATAAATCAGATTTGCAACATCATTTTTTTAGCCTAATCAATTATTTAATCTGAAAAGTAAAATATATGAGAGAGAAATGAAACAACTAATCATGATGAAAAACATTGGAATGCACTCTAATCAAAAGATGATAAACTTCACCAATCTGCATTTACATAATACATGTTCTAAGCTCACCGTGTTACTTGAAAGAGCATCTTTGAAAATTTGGATGCTCTCTTCAGGGGAATATGACTCTAGGATTATCTGAGAATTTTCATCGCTGTCTTGCTTCTCTCTCCAGATTTCCAAAACAGGAAGATGTTGCCAATGAAAATGTGGACAAGCCATCAATTCATATATTGATGGACATTCAATAAGCTGAAAAATCGTTGCACATAGAATCAGTATACGATACTCAGAAAAGCCATTCTAAAAGAATTGAGTTTGAAAACCATTCATAATTCTCATAATTCGAGAAACACAAAATGGATCAATAAAAAAGGGAAGCTAATAGATATGTATTAAATGCCAAAGTACATGGGCTCCTACCAGCTGGTGCATGCTCCATTTTGATATAAAAAAGTTCTGCTCCCACCCTTCAACAAAGGACATTCCATTTAGAAAGGTAGATGTAACGTACCCAGGTGCACCTGTTGGACAAACAACACATATAGCTTTCATTTGAACACTGTTCCAAAATCATATCAGGATAACCTTCCTTGGAATAGCTGAAATAGCAGAAACAGAAACTAAAAGCACAAAGCTAACTGAACAAACAACTATAATAAAATTTGAATTCCAAAGTTTGATTAAATGTGTAAATTGGAAAAGTTATATTACCCTAACAGAATTAGAAGTTCTGCTTTGTAACATGTAAATATACACTTGGCAACTGGTCTGTATATAAACGCAAATCTAAACTGCCAGATATAAGCCAAAATATTTTCTATACTTTCCTTTTTCATATGGAACAAAGAAATGACTCCTGTTTCAGGGTATATCAGTTATTCCAATTGTAAGAATAATTATTAATGGAAGTAGTTATGGAATTTTTAGTATGCTAATAAAATTAGAAGTTCTATTTTGGTAAATGTAATTATATCACTGAAAAACTTGATAATTGGTTCATATTCAACTGCAATCATAAATTGTCAAAAAATAAGCTGCATTTTTTCTAATATTGTCTTTGTCCATACACAACAACGAAATCTAAATAAGGTAAAGTCACATGCTTCCCACAATTCATCAGCATCTAAGCTAAATACAGTTTCTTATGTGTGTAGACTTTTACATAGCACTAGAAGATGCAGACCATGGGAGGTACAAAGGCCAACTGGTTTCAATTACACACATATAATAGAATCACTTACCCCGGAATGGGGCAGCAATGGCAATCCAATTCTTCACATATTTCTCAAATATCTGCCAAAAAAAAGGTATAAAATTTGAGGTTTTTCATCAAAGAAATACTAAAGAAGCATCAGATAGCAACTTAATCATCCAAATATAAGGAAAATAAGAACAGAACATTGATCCAAGAGACGATGTGGGAAATTTACATCACTGTGCAGGGACATGAAGCATTTAACTAGCAGACCCCCCATTGAATGACTTATGATGTTTATCTTTTTCCCTCCTGATGCTTGATACACTGACTCTAACTTTTTAGCAAGGCGCTCTAATGTCTCTGGCAACCTAGAAATTAAGCAAAGCACGAGTGCCCTAAATCATGAAGAGTAAAAGGAAAAGAAATGCTCCATACATTGTAAAGCCAACTCCATTTAAAAAAAAAACGATTTGGGGCTAAGAACTTGGTAATTATAGCAGTATTGGAGATAGCTGGTTGGTTTAATACATACCTGTTGCTTTGCCGAAAATCATACCCAAACCCGAAAAGAGTTTTTCCCTCTTGAAAACCCCACTTGATCATTTCAACAATCATATCGTGGAAATAATAAACACAGTCACGTCCTATTATCTGCATGAAACAAAATAATGTGTATGAAACTTCCATGCAAATTTAATTGAGAACTAAAAGCCAACCTTTATAGCAATATATTCAATTTTGATAACATCTGATTATCACTCTTTTCCACAATAAAACTAATATCTGAAGAAATTTGAGACCAA
>Ga0325414_1007942_pt1 | contig 11226 bp, 10 predicted proteins | sample PopdelMetagenome_8_FD_206183 | JGI IMG/M metagenome (GOLD analysis project Ga0325414, IMG submission 206183) | Populus deltoides microbial communities from Bellville, Georgia, United States - Leaf-PdKOR-R3 | ecosystem: Host-associated > Plants > Phyllosphere > Phylloplane/Leaf | place: USA...
TAACAAGCAGACTTCTGTTTCATTTCTAGACAGAGAAAGAAAAGGATAGGAGACGTTGTTGTTGTAACTTACTTCTAGAGAGAGACACTGAAAAAAAAACAAGCAGAGTGAGAGAGAGGAGGAGAGTGTGTACTGTGTTGTGTTTAGAAGAGAGACGAGAAAATCGAGAAAACGTTTTGACAGTGAGAGTCAATGTTATATTGAATAAGAGAGACTCAAAAAGATTGAAGCTTTCAAGTTCAATCAATAAGTCGAAGAAACACAGAGGATTGAAACTTTGATCTTCAATTTCTTCAAAATCTCACAATTTCACCACACAATTGAAGCTCAATCTCTTCGAAAAAACCGAAATCAAGAAGTACCCATTTTACTTTTACCAATGTTGGTCCAAGGCCGAGTAACAACAAACCCAAATCCAAAATCTCCCAAATCCCAAATCAGACCCACCATCAACCACCACCACGACGACCTCCACCAGCGCTTCTCAGAGTCAAAATCTTTAGATTTCTCAACATGGGTATCTGAGAATTTCTACAAAATCATCACAATCACAGTTCTAATCGCCACTGTCGCCGCCATCTTCTTCCTCCGGAGCACTGGTGACACCGCCGCTTTTCTCTACCTTCAATCACAAGCACAACCTCTAGACAAAACCCATCATTTCCCTCGCATAGATTGGAACAATATCCCAGCAATCACTGACAAGTCTTCGCCTTATGCGAATTTCCGGTCAGAGAAATGGATTGTTGTTAGTGTCTCTCATTACCCTTCCGATTCGCTTAAGAAGCTTGTTAGAATTAAAGGTTGGCAATTGCTTGCAATTGGGAATTCAAGGACACCAAATGATTGGTCCTTGAAGGGTGCAATTTACTTGTCTTTAGAACAACAAGCGAGTTTAGGGTTTCGAGTTTTGGGTTATGTACCTTATGATTCTTATTTACGGAAGAGTGTGGGGTATTTGTTCGCGATCCAACATGGGGCAAAGAAAATTTTTGATGCTGATGATCGTGGAGAGGTTATTGATGGTGATTTAGGGAAGCATTTTGATGTGGAGTTAATAGGGGAGGGGGCTAAGCAGGAGACTATATTGCAATATAGTCATGAGAATGAGAATAGGAGTGTAGTGAATCCTTACGTTCATTTTGGTCAAAGGACAGTTTGGCCAAGAGGGTTACCATTAGAGAATGTGGGTGAACTTGGTCATGAAGAGTTTTACACTGAGGTTTATGGTGGGAAACAGTTTATACAACAAGGGATATCGAATGGATTGCCTGATGTTGATTCTGTGTTTTATTATACTAGGAAAACGGGTTTGGAAGCTTTCGATATTAGGTTTGATGAGCGTGCCCCGAAAGTGGCATTGCCTCAAGGGGTAATGGTGCCAGTTAATTCGTTTAATACGATTTACCATTCATCGGCTTTCTGGGGTTTGATGCTACCAGTTTCAGTTAGTAATATGGCTTCTGATGTTTTGAGAGGCTACTGGGGTCAAAGGCTTCTATGGGAGATTGGTGGGTATGTTGTGGTTTATCCACCTACTGTGCATAGATATGATACAGTTGGGGGGTACCCTTTTTCTGAAGAGAAGGATCTTCATGTTAATGTTGGGAGGCTTGTTAAGTTCTTGGTTGCATGGAGGTCGAGTGAGCATAGGTTGTTTGAGAAGATTTTAGAGTTGAGTTTTGCTATGGCAGAGGAGGGGTTTTGGAGTGAGCAGGATGTGAAGTTTACTGCTGCTTGGCTTCAGGACTTGCTTGCTGTAGGGTATCGGCAGCCTAGGTTAATGTCATTTGAATTGGATCGGCCACGTCCGACTATAGGTCATGGGGATCGAAAGGAGTTTGTTCCTCGGAAGTTTCCGTCTGTGCATCTTGGAGTGGAGGAAACAGGAACTGTGAATTATGAGATCGCCAATTTAATTCGATGGAGGAAGAATTTTGGGAATGTTGTGCTTATTATGTTTTGCAATGGGCCTGTCGAACGCACTGCCTTGGAATGGAGATTGCTTTATGGGAGAATATTCAAAACTGTGATTATCTTGTCGTGGCAGAAGAATGAGGATCTTGCTGTTGAAGCAGGCCATTTGGATCATATGTACAAGTAAGTTATCTATATGATAGAAATATTTATTGTGCTTGTTTTGTTACCATAATTTAAATCTAGATTCTTATGCAAACCATCGCCTTGGATATCTGATTTCAATTCATATGTTAGATAGAAAAATCTACATAACTAGAACTAAAACTGTCTCCTATAGAGGCTGGGGAGCTGGCGTGGTGGGAAGTTGTGGCACTCTTGTAAAATGAAAGAGATTTTTTCTAATTAAGTCTGAGGTTAAAGTTATGGGTAGCAAGGGTGCATGGAGAGAGTTTTCATGGAATTGGTTTTATTACTTACATTTAGTTCAAGATCTTTTTGATTATCTAGGATTGATCTCTCTTAGATTGGGGGATCCATTTAATGTATAGATTTTTGCTTATGCCCTATAGTCACAGTATTGAACTTGTGCATTTGGACATTAAAGTTGGAATTTGGATGGCTGTTGGAGTTGCATAAAATAAGGCAGTCAATGTAAACATGTTTGGTGGTTATGTTTCTTGTCATGTTTCTTATTTCAACTCCTCTTTCTAAAACATGTTTAGGGTAATATTGAAATCCTGGAGAACTTTTGCAATCCTTTTTGTATTGAGATTCTTTTAGTTGGAGACTATGGCCTTGGGAATCATCATATCCTTCAACTTACATTGCCGTTTACTCATGCCACTGGGAATGAGTTTAATCACCAGGTTCGAACTTGATATGTAAGCTCTGGTCTTCAAGCCAGGACAGAGTACTTCAGAAAACATCCATCCACATTGATTGTGCTGATCTCCATTTGTGATGTTTTGAAATATTTGCCTTATGTTGAAGGACATTGTGTGCTGGAGGAAATGATTATGTACTACAATAGTTTAAGCTAGTCTATTTTCAAATTCTTTGGGGCACGAGGCATTGGTGCTTGTGGATAAACCATTCTAGTATTTGCACATGCAAGACCAGAGAGTGAGTTTTCTTGGAGTCTCCAACTTCCTTCTATAATTGTCCATTTCTTAAGGAGGCATTGTTTCCTTTTCTTCCCTCGAATTTATTTGGGAGTTATGTCAGTTTGAGTTTGTTGCCGTGTCTTTTATTGCAGTTCTAGAAGCAAACTCTGGTTGTTATCTAGTTGATATATTGGTTTCTTAGGCATGCATTTGTTATTGATAACCATGGAATTGGTGTGAAGTCAAATTTTAACTGCTTGCCTTGTCAAGTGGATATCCCATACTTTTCATCTTAACTGGTGTCACTTTGTTTACTAATAATACTATCAAATATTGGTTATAGGCATCTGCCCAAGATATTCGATCGATATAGCAGTGCCGAAGGCTTTTTATTCCTTCAGGATGATACTATTCTTAATTACTGGAATCTGCTTCAAGCTAGCAAGGCTAGACTTTGGATTACTGACAAGGTAATTTCTTTTTCTTAGTCCTCTACTTTTCTGGTCATCGCAAGACATAAAGTTGCCTTATTTTACCAATTTCATTTTTCTCTATGCATTAGGATCATGCACATTGGTTTGATATGCTGGAGCTTTGTTTCATCTTTCTCACGCCATTCACAAAAATCAATATCTTAATGTCTTTTTTAAACTAGCAGTAACGATCTCAATGGTATAAGATGAAAGGCAATACTGCAGTTGGATAAATAGTGTTCATATCTATGTCCATATTGTGATGCTGCATGCTTATTGTGAGCAACACATGTAGATCCCCTTCCCCATCTTTCTAACACATTATGGCATTAGGTATCCAAGTCCTGGACAACTGTGTCAACCAATGGAAACACAGATTGGTATGCAAAGCAAGCAGAAATGGTAAGAAAAGTTGTTGGCTCAATGCCGGTTCACTTCCAAGTCAATTACAAGGAAGCTATGAAAAGTGACCAGAGCCTCGTGATAGGCAGTTCTGAGATATTCTATATTCCTCAGCACTTTGTTACCGACTTTGTAGATCTTGTTGGTTTGGTGGGTGATCTAGATATTCATCAAAAGGTTGCCATACCCATGTTCTTTATGTCAATGGATTCACCTCAGAATTTTGATTCAGTGCTTAGCACAATGGTATATAAGCGGAAGCCACCACCTGATAATTCAACTCTTTATTCTGCTCAAGTACCTGCTGTTCATCCATGGAATGTGTCTAGTGAACAAGATTTCATAAAGCTGATAAGAATAATGGCAGAAGGTGACCCGCTCCTAATGGAGTTGGTTTGAATGTAAAAACATCTTCTAATACTTACAAGAGCCAGAATAGAGGAAGAAAGCTTCAAACTACTTTGTACCTGTTATACCAAATTCTGTTTTTACTTTTTTTTTTTCAATTTTTTTTGTTTAGGGGGAGGGCTCTATATCTTTTTCCTTAAAATTTTTGTAATTCTTCCTTTTTAACATCTTTGTAGATTTACCTTGTATCATTTATTTACTGATGGGGATCCCCTTCAATGGAAAAATGTGTTAGATCTTTCTTTGGCTGAAAAATACAAGAGAAGAAGATACTCGTTTCAGTTTCTTTTTTTTAATTTCTTGATTGAGTGGTGCAGTTCTCAAAATCAAGAAACATTTTTCGGTTTCTTCTTTTATTCCTATTTCAATGTCTACCTTCCTGGCTGTGGTGCTTTGGGATATGGTTCTTTGTCGTGGCTTATCTCTTTGTTTGGGGTTTGTTCTGTTGGTGTCTTTCTGTTTTATATTAGGCCTTGGTGTTCAATTCTGTTCAGGCAGCTGCTGGCCTTTTTTGGCCCAGTTTTGTTCTCTCTCTTCAGGCAGGCTTACATGCCTCTGGGAGTATACTTTGTCTTCCTCTGCTTGGCTTATCGTAGAGGGAAAAAGAAAAAAGAAGGCATGCTCTGCTTGGCTATCATATTCTGTCTTGACTGAGGAACATCCTTGTAATCAAATTAAGATTCTTGGGTTTTCATATTTTTATTTGAGGTATAGTAATGGGAGAGAAGATTTTTGTTCTTCTGAGATGCTAACAAAACCCTTGAAAGGGATAGAATTGCAAGAGTGAAACTTGTAGACAAAATTTGCGTTTTGAATGTTCCTGAGAGTCACATCCATTCATTCAAGAGAAACAACTCAGGAAATCAACATTGTTAACTGATATTTGCAAATCTTTCCAGCAGTACATTTACAATCTACCGATCAATACCTTCAATCTTGTCTTCAACTTCAGAATACAACTGCCTCAACTTCTCAATGTTCTCCTGTGAAGTTTCCCAGTACCCACGTCCATTGGCTTCCAAAAAGGTCTGCACCAACTTCCTAAATGAATTCGGGTTGGTGCTCATGAGTCTGTTCAACATCTCCTCGTCTTGGATGAAGGTTGAGTTAGCCTCTTCATAGACCCAGTTGTCGACTTGACCTGAAGTTGCACTCCATCCAACAGTGTTTGTTAGCCGCTTTTCAATTTCACGAACACCCTCGTATCCGCTAGACATCATTCCTTCATACCACTTGGGGTTCAACAATTTGGTCCGTGCATCAAGCCGCACAGTCTCAGCTAGAGTACGTACCTGGAAGAGACAAAATTTGATGTTTTTTTTATAACTTATTAATTACTAGATTCGACTGTTGAATCAAAGCCTTTGGAATTACAAGAGATTGCAATCGCAGTAGTCGTCCAATTGCTAACCTGAGCATTAGCTGTTGTTGTGTCTGCAATGTAAGCATTAGGCTTCTTCTTATCCTTCCTCATATTCTGCACCAAGTTTGTTGGGTCTGAATCAAAATAGTGGCTCACATCAGTGAGTGAGATCTCTGAGGAATCAAGATTTTGGAAAGTGGCTTCCGCTGTGCTCAGAGCCATCTCAAAAACTTTTCTTTTCTCCGTCATGCCTGCACCTGGGGCATCGCAATCAAAGGCAAAGGACTTCCGGCTTAAGTACATGTCTTGAAGCTGCTTCTCATCATTCCACGAAGAGTTCTCCACTGCAAGGTTTATGTTTGAGGAGTATGATCCTGAGGCATTAGAAAATACACGAGTTGCAGCTTCTCGAATGTCAACACCAAGGGCTTCAGCTTGCTCTAGAGCATGCTTCCTGACATAGTTTTGATCAGCTGGCTCATCTAGTTCAGCTACCATCTTAACAGCTCGGTCGAGGAGGTTCATCTGTGGATAAAATAAAGGAAAAATGATACAGAAGTTAGTCAGTGAAAGATTGAAAAAAAGTCAGCTAATAAAGTAAGAGAACACAAAGAAGTGAAATATTCACATGTTAAATATTATGAACTGATCCTCATGATTTTCCCCAAATGAAAACAAATGAGTAATATGAAAACGACCTAGTACCTGATTTATAAAGAGATCTCTAAACACTCCTGAGCAATTGACCACGACGTCAATCCTAGGCCTTCCAAGCTCTTCAAGACTTACAGGTTCCACCCGGTTAACCCTACCAAAGGTATCAGCTACTGGCCTGACTCCAATCATCCACAAGACTTGAGCCAGGGACTCACCATAGGTCTTGATATTATCAGTTCCCCACAATACAAGTGCAACTGTCTCAGGATACTTCCCCTCATTGTCAGCCTTCTGCCTCTCAATTAATCTGTCCACCACAACTTTTGCACTCTGCATTGCTGCTGTTGTCGGAATGGCTTGTGGGTCTAGTGCGTGAATGTTCTTTCCAGTTGGCAACACCTTTGGGTTTCTGATTGGGTCACCACCAGGCCCTGGCTCCACATATTTGCCCTCCAAGGCTTGTTTCAAACTCCCCAGCTCATTGTCAGCCACTACCAGTTTCAAACATTCTCCTAAGAACTGGAATAGTGTTCTCAGCTTAACCCTATCTGCCCGGTAGAATTTTGTGTTTGACAAGTAATCAACCCATGGTTCATTGATTCCAAACCCAAGGATCGAGGTAAGCTTATCTGCAACATCTACAACTTGACCCTTATTGTTAGTTGTTTTCTGTACAAAGGCAGAGACGGCACCACGGGAGGCCTCGGTTATTTGCCGAAGAAGTTCTACATCCATCAAGATTCCCTTGTCACTCCCTCTATATACCTCCTCTATGTTTCGTCCAACAGTTTCAGCTAATATTGCTGGGAGCGATGAAATCCCATCTTCAGGACGGTCCAAGGCAGCAATATTAACCAAAGTTGCGACAGCTTCCATTGCAGATGGTGGTTCACCAATGACATGAAGCCCACAGGGCAAAAGCCGGGATTCAATCTCCATGATCTTGGAGTATACTTTTCCAACAACAAGATCTCGCTCCTTTGCAGAGATCTCCATTCCCTCGTCAGGAAGCTCAACATCTTTGTCAAGATTACATTGCCTAGCTGTACTGATAATGGAGCTAACAATTTGTGGCCCACGACCTGTGTCTTTGAGGGATTGGTATGAGGAGATAAGCTCACTTAACTGCTTCAAGCCCTTGTAAAGCCCAGCATTTTCAGCTGGAGGGGTCAAATAGCTAATGGTATTTGCATAGCTGCGGCGTTTAGCAATGGTGGCTTCAGATGGGTTGTTAGCTGCATAATAGTAGACATTGGGGATATTCCCAATGAGACTGTCAGGATAACAAACATCACTCATTCCCACCTGCTTCCCTGGCATGAATTCAAGCGAACCATGAGTGCCAAAATGAAGAACTGCGTCAGCTTTGAAAATTTTCTCCACGAAGGAGTAATAAGCTGCAAACCCATGATGTGGGCTAGCTGATTTGGAGAACAATAGTCGCATAGGATCACCCTCATAACCGAAAGTGGGCTGGACTCCGATGAAGATATTACCGTACTGTTTTCCATACACCAAGAGATTCTCTCCATCAGAATTCAGATTTCCAGGAGGTTTGCCCCAGTTTTCTTCCAAAGCAGTGGCATATGGAGTAAGGCTTTGGTATTCTCGAACACCCATTTTGTAAGCAATGTTCAGATTTGGGCTGCTGAATTGAGCCTCTTTATCATGGATTATGTCTTCAATCAAGGCTTCTGAAGTCTCCGGAAGGCCCTCAACATTGTAGCCATCTTTTTTTAGTTCTTTCAGAACTGAGAAGATAGATGAGAAGACATTAAGGTAGGCTGCTGTCCCAACATTTCCCTTGTCTGGAGGAAAACTGAAGACAGTGATTGCTAACTTCTTCTCAGTCTGCATGAGGTATTACACTTGTCATTATGTGACGAAAAAATATAGTCAAATTGAATTCAAGTATTGTTTTTATATGAGAATATAGAGTGGGAAATGAAAATGTGAATCTTCTGTCACACAGTAGAGAGAGGGAGATGAGTAAATAAAAAATGGCAGAAGTGGACAGCCTATCCTGATCATCCAATCAGCATCATATTTACGTTGTAAGCAGTTGTTGAACTATAAAGCTCATTGCTAATCAATTTTTTAGTGCACATATACAATGTGATAACAGAGGTTTACATCAGCAAAGAGGCCTACTAATAGTAAATACATGCACCTATCGGACTCTAATCATTTCCATTATCTCTAATAAAATTTGTCATTTTCGTTATTTTTACTTTCAAAGAAATTCTCGTTTCACTTGTAAGCAAATGAAATGAGGGTGGGAATGATGCGCTGCTTCATTGTGTTTTTAGCATCATGAAGATTGCCTAAGCATTACGAACTTTTATGCTTCATATATTGTTTTCTAATTAACTGGAAGTAAACAAGAAACCTCAAGGTTTAAAAGAAAAAATATGACTCGGTGTTTAAAGATTAGGAAGATATGTAGAATGAAGGAAAAAACCTTTGTTTTCCTTTTCAGTTCAGCCCATCTGATTGCCCTTGTGCAGAGCTGCTCCACCCTCCTGTGAAGAGCATGTGATTTCCCTGCAATTAAATTAAAGTATTTTCTCTTATTAATACTAAAAGAATTCGAAGTCATGTGTGCATGGATAAGTACTGCTTTGAATTAAAGTAATGAAGAAATTGCCCAGTTTCAACTTGTAAAACATAAGCATTGAAAGATAAAGACTGTTTGAACTGTAGTTTCTTTGAATATTTGTCTATTTTGGAAATAATAGCAGCTCTAAATTTTAATGTGGATTACAAAATATAATGGTGGTACCTAAAATCATATGAGCAATGACAAAGAACAAAACAAAGAGTAAGAGGACAGACTAAAGAAGGAAGTTAGACTTACCTGTTCTTGGATCTCGGCCGGCAAAAACAATAGGCTCCATGCCACCATCCAGCTCTGGAAGAGCAACTTGCAAAGCCACCTGAATTGGATGCAGACCCAAAGTACTATTTAACCACTCCTCAGTTGTTTGAAACACCAAAGGCAATGCAACAATGTAAGGAACATCAAGCTTGCTCAACGCCTCAACAGCTCTTGGATGATCCTGCCTTGCCGGCCCTCCAACAAGAGCAAAACCAGTCAATGAAACCATTGAATTCACCATTGGTTTCTTTAGAACTGGATCAATAAAAAACCTCTCAACAGGCCCTGAAAAATCAAGCCCGCCAGCGAAAATTGGAATCACTTTAGCACCTTTTGCCTCCAGCTCCATGATCACAGCCACATAGTGACTCTCATCACCAGTTACAATATGACTCCTTTGCAAAACCAGCCCAACTACTGGTGCATTAGGGTCTTTAAGCTTCTCATTAGCATCTCTCCTGGTTCCATACCAATTCAAGTACTCCTTCACATCATCATACATACAAGGAGCCAAAGGGTGCCAAATTCCACTATCCAGGAACAAAACTGGATCAGAATAGTCAATCCTTTTCCCCTTCAGCGCAGGAACGTAAGACCCGGATATCATTTTCAAGAAATTCTGCAAATTATCTGGTGACCCACCGAGCCAAAACTGCAAACTCAAGATATAAAGCCTAGCGTCTTGAGCTTTATCACTAGGCAAGTACTTCAAAACCTTAGGCAGAGTTCTCACTAACTTCAACATACTGTCGGCAAAACCTGCACCCTGCTTCTTTCTCTTGAACAACTGAAAGAATGGACTCTTTGATTGACCAAGCTGTGACATACTGAAAGAACCCAACTTGTTAAGCCTCATTACCTCAGGCATTGAAGGGAAAACTAAAACTGCATCAAGCCTATCCCTTTCTTTCTCCACAGCAGCTTTAACCTTCAATGCAAGCTCCTCAACAAAAATCAGTGACCCAATAAAGATATTTGCATCTTCAAGATCCTTACAGAAAGTTTTATACGTGGATTCATCACGAAGCTCCTCTACTAAGTAACCAACAACTTCATATGATGCATCTTTGGAGCTCTTGTTAAGAGCTTGAACTGCTGCAGTGAGTGAAGATTGATACTGAGCTTCAAGGACCACATAGACTATCTTCACAGTGGGGAGGTTCTGATTGTTCTCAGGTACTATTCGGCGAACTTCTTGGGTGGTTTGTGTGAATAGGCCATTGCCAATTGCAGCACATTGTACTTTCAATGAAGACTTGAAGTTGGTTTGGTTGATTTTCTCGGGGAGAAATGAGTGAAGAAAGTAGTGTTTTTGAGATAGTGAAGAGAGTTGGTCTGGTTTGGTTGACTGTAAAGTGAATGGAGACGACACTAGAGAAGCCATTCTTGGTAGGAAAAAGCTCACTTCAAGCAACTCAAAAAACAGAGCCCTCTGTTTCTCCTCTCTGTTTCTAAATTTGAGAGTGGGAGAAACAAAGGTAGAGAAAACAGATTTCGGAAGAAAAAAATTATGAATCTGCTTCTGTTTCTTGTCAATGTGTTTTTTTGGTCGTGGTTCAATTGTGTTTCTTTTTTTCCCCCCAGGAGGTTAAATGCTGTGAGTTTATAATTTCTGTGTGTGGAGGTGTAGGGGGGCATTTCAGAGGAGAAAAGTTGGTTATTATGGTTAGTGGTGAGAGGGAGGGACACGTGGCGAAATGGGTAGTCAAGGAATTATAATGGGAGTGTGTATACCCCCATCTATCTGTTAGGGTTTTTATGATGGAGTTTCCTGGATTCTGATTGGTTGAATTAGATTCCCAAAAGCAGCCGATGAGGAATTGGATGATGATAGGGAAATTGAGAACTAGATTTTTTTCTTGCAGTGTAAGAGGGGCCTTTCGCCTTGTAATAGATTCTTCATTTTGATTGTGTTCTCAGTGAAAGGCAAGCATTGTTTTTAATTCTAACATAGCATTCATGCATGGACGACCACCAAGATTGGAAATTAATTAAACATGAAGATTTGTTATTCGCACAACA
>Ga0325414_1007943_pt1 | contig 11226 bp, 4 predicted proteins | sample PopdelMetagenome_8_FD_206183 | JGI IMG/M metagenome (GOLD analysis project Ga0325414, IMG submission 206183) | Populus deltoides microbial communities from Bellville, Georgia, United States - Leaf-PdKOR-R3 | ecosystem: Host-associated > Plants > Phyllosphere > Phylloplane/Leaf | place: USA...
GGGAGCATGTTCCCGTTTTTGTTTAGGGTACTGGTTACCCTCATCTCTGTATATACTTTTTCTGTTTGCTACTTTTGTGGCTTTGTTACCTTTGATCTTAATATATTCTTACATTTGATCAAAAAAAAATAATTAAAAATAAAACTCAATTATTTTATAACTAATCTTGTATCTCTTAAGTTCATTTTCCTTTATAAAGGTGAAAAGATTTTTTTTTTAAGACTCTCACACTATTATAGAGACTTGTTTGTATTTAATTAACTCTTCAATTTCATGTGATAATTAAGCCTACAAGCTACCTAAGAACATGAGCACTTTGCCTACGATAGATAAACTATAAAATAAGAAAGATATTGAAAAGGATAACTAATAGGATTAAATGTTTCATTGTGCTTTATAAGAGATTTCACTTTGGATTAGCATAATGAAACCTTTTTTTTTCTTTTTTATGGTCTTTAAGACTTTACGGTGTCGGAGAAGTATTTTATCACTTGGTTAATGCTCAATTTGACAAAATATAATTCATTTTCATTGATTTAAAAGAGCTAGAGCTTCAGTGACCAAATTTGAAGCTTAAACAAATGTCTGTCTTTTTTTTTTTTGCTAACATTAGGGACAAATTTGCACAATCAAGAGAAGAGTTTTTTTTTGTCACTCAACTTTTCATGTCTAATTTGATCATTCACATTGGCTTTATTGAGGTTTGACTTGATAGTTAGTTTTCGTTGCCTAAATATGGTGTCTCCACAATGTTGAGGGAAAATCTCAACATTCAATTGATGCTCGATTTGGAAAAATAAATTAAACTTATGTTGATGTAAAAAAATTAAGTGTTAAGAGAACAAAATTAAAACTGAAACAAATATGGTGGGCTAGGGTAAAAGAGTAGTACAACTAGGCTGGCACATGTATTAAACATGCTAGCATGTGGAGGAAAGCCACAATGTTTATTATCTTGTTGGTAGTGGTATGATGAGCTCTTGCCAGCGTGTGTCATAGCTGAAGGTGCATGGTAGCCTATTTTTCCTCCTCTCTTTCCTCTCCCCTCTCCTTGGTATTCATGTTGATCCACCAAAAAATGTTGCCTATCGTTTTATTTTTATTCCAAATTTATCCTTTGATATTGGGTTTGTTAGGAATTGGGCTCATGATTTATTTTGATAGGTTCATCCTGGTCTCATGATCCAAGTCAAGGGTTTGAGATGCTAACCTGGGTTGATATCAGTCTTTTTTTTAGATCCTATTTTACATTGATTTTGTTTTTCAATTCCATCTTTTGACATTGGTTTTGTTGGAAATTAAGGTTCATGGTTTCCTTTATAAGAGGTTATCCCACTAAAATGATCAAGGCCACGATTTTTTTTGTGATTTTTAAGATTGAATATTTTTTTTATTTTATCCTTCTATATTGGGTTACTTTAAGAATTGAGTTTTATAATTTTTTATATTTTTCCTTCTATTAGGTTATCTCATTTGTATAATCTAGCTTACAAGGTTTGGCAGATGTCCCGGGGTTTTCTAATGTTTTTTTTTGTCTTTTTTGTTAATTGATTTTATATTTATTTCATCATTCTAAATTTGAATTATTGGAAACTAAGTGTTGTAATTTTATTTTTTTTTGCTTTCTATAGGGTTATTTCAACCTCACAACCTAGTTCATAAATTTGTCATGCTAACTTAGGTTTACTCGAATTGGTTTTTTGTTGTTTTTTTTTAATTTTTCCATTTAGTGTTGGGTTGTCTAGAAATTGAGCTTCATATTTTTTTTGGATAACATTCTTTTTGTACAGATCATCGCGATTACTATTTTAAAATTTTTTGGTATATTTATTGTCATTGCTTTTTTAATCATATAATTAAATGAAACCAACTTATTGAACCTAATTAGGTTTATGATCAAAGTTGTATATTTTCTTACCTTGTTATAACAAACTAATAGTGGTTGAACATTCTTTTTTCTTGTTAGAAAAAAAAATTGATCTAACATGTGATTTAGCGCAAGCTACCTATCTAATATGTGCACTGAATACAATCAGTTACGGAATAATAGTAGATGGATCTTCTCTATATGCTCCTCAAGTAACTAGGTCTTAAACACAAAGTGAGGAAATATTTCAGCATTTACATTAAAAATAATAAATAAATAGATAAATAAATAAGATATTTTAAATGAAAGACTCGATTGAAAAATACATTATAACCTTTATAAATTAATTACCTTGATTAAATATTTTTTAACTGGTCCTGACTTGGAACTAATATGGTAAATTAGTAATTTGTTAAATTTATAATATATTTATATGTAAACCCCCAATTAATTTTTTTTAAATATAAAAATTTTAACATGAGAATGAATTAAATTAAATTAAGGATATAGAATTAAATAACAAAGTGTGAAATAAAAATAAATAAAATAAAGTATAACACTCATTGTTAGAATAGAGAAAAGATGAGGACAAAATGTAATAACTAAGCAAAATGGGGTCAATATGTAAATATTAAAAGATTTGACTATAAATACTTCATGTCTTAGTCTCTAAGCCGACAACAATAGTGAAAGAGGGGGGGAACGGAGTATTTTCAAGCCTATTTACAACAGGTTGAGAGGAAATTGAAGGGGCAATAAATTGAAGGGGGTGTCGGTAAGATTTAGGCTAAGTGGTGAGCAAAACAACATCAAAGCAAGAATCAAGGTGAATACATGAAAAAACTTAGGGATATGAAGAAGGTAGGAAGCTGGCTAAGAGGGGGGGAAAGATTGTTGAAAAATTTTGATTAGCTAAGGATCGAAGCTCATTTTATTACCAGGTAAAGGGTTTTAGACTTGATTATATAAATTAAATTGAATACAATTAAGAATTGATGCTTAAATTGAAAATTCTATGTTGGAGTTCATGAGAAAAATTAAGGGAAATGATAAATTTGTCTTGCTTGATGTAATTAGGATAAAAATGGATGAAAACAACTTAGAATAATGAATAATTAAATAAAACAAATCCTAGTGTCACGAAGGATTGTGGTGCCAACCATAAAGGAGAAAAAACTAGGAAAAAAATTTAATAAAATGCATGAATGTTGTTTGGTTGTGATTATTGTAGCATATGTCAAAATGTGAAGAACGAGTTGAAAAGAAATAGAAAATTTGTGTTTAATTATAATGGAAGGATTTGGGTAAGCTTTGAATTATGAATATTTTAAGTTATATGGAATTATGGAATTTTATGTAATGTTGAAGTATTATTGATGAAAGAGTGTTATGAGTTATGTCTAAGAGAATTAGTTGTTTTGAATGGTGAGAAAACAAATGAAAACATTTCGTTAGGTCAAAAAATAAAATAAAATTGGACAACTTCATCATCCAACTTCCAGCTAGGTTTAGGGCTTGAAAATGACAAACAATGGAATAAGTTTCTCTTAAAAGTTGAAGTTAGGGAGTTTAGCTTTCCAACAAGAGTAACCTTACTTAAATTGGAGTTTTAAAACTCCAAATACTAGTTAAAAACTAAGGAAGGGTTGGATGAAATCTTGCTAGATAGTTTTTAGATGTTACAATAACGAGTAACGTAAAAGGTTTGGAAGAAATGAGTTTTCTTTCCTTTAATAAAGTTATAGTCATGTATCTTATCTTTTGAAAGAAATAAACTATGCATGAAACCTAATTTTATAACTTTAGATATTGTTAAAATATTAATCAGCATTTTTGAGCAATTAAGCTAAGTTAAGTTGGTTAGAAATAGCTAACTTTAAAATTTTATTTAAAAATGCTCTTAATGTAAGATTTAAATGATGAAAATTGTAAAAATAAAATTGTTAATATGGGTTAAATGGCTAATGATAATTAGCTTAAGTAATATGAAATCGTATTAAGTCAAGAATAAAATGATTGTTTATGAAGTTAAATTTCAAAGTAAATAGAGGATTTAATAGTAAATGACATTGTCCTTGTTGGTATAGGAGAGGTCACAGGACCTACTCAGTAGTACGGGACCATTTCACATGTCTAGATGTCAGGTTGATGCTCGACACCTTAAACCTAATATATTAATTAATTATGATTGTAATTTTTCCTTAATTGTATTGTAATATATTTGATAAATATTAATTGTTGAAGAAAGTAGTTAACCTGGTAATGGGACTACTCTCTGACTAATTGGCAGTTGTAGAAATTAGTTACTATGGTTAATGAAACTAGTGGTCTGGTTAAAGGGCTGATGGAGATAATGGTTCATTGGTTAATGAGATAATGTCTTGGTTAATGGACAATTGGAGAAATATGTAAATGTAATAATGAAATGAATTCCTGGTTTAGGCTAGAGAAGACATTTTATGTCCTTAAACTATAGAACTGTATTAGTTGGATATATATATATATATATATATATATATATATATATAAACGAGCCAAGTCATGTCAAAATTTGACCTTAAAACGTATGATGATTAGTTTTGTGAGATTAGATATATCTCACAAACCATACTCAAATTGCGCTGAACATTTACAAGGAGATACTAGACACATGAAAATATATGGTTGTGAATAGTCAGGTAAAATAGAGTTTAGAAACATATTATTTCAAAGAGTCAAAGTTACTAGATGAATCTTATTAAATCTATCACACTAGACTTTCATGTATTGTTTGGGACATATCTTGACATACAAGTGGAAATCTTCTATGATTTAAGTTTGACTGGAAACTAAACATCTCAAGCTTTCCAACTATAAATGATAGGCCCAGTAATTCATCCAAAAAAGAAAAAACGACATGTTTGAAGTCATGACTGAAATCTACCAAGAATATGCGAAAATTGAAGATTCAGGCTACATAGAGGAATTTAGCATGAAGATTTTGTTTTTATTATCCTATTTTATTTATTTATGTATTTAATTTTAAATAATTATTTTTAACTTGAGTTTATTTTAGCTCATTAGACATTGTTTTGGGGTTTATTTCATTTTTAGACTTATGTTAGTTGATTACTAGTTTAGGGCCATTAACTTGCAATCCAAAAAGGATCCATTAGAGTTAGTTAGAGGACTATATTTTGTTCTGTAATAGAATTTTGGCAACAAGTTGATTAAACATGAATTGTTCTTTTGTTTGTTTATGACAAAACAATCTTATTTGTAGGGAAAAAGATCGTACACTAATTTATCGAATACTAACTAGCTTCGTGATGTCATTTGTATACTTAGGGTAAGGTTATTTCTGGGTCCAAATTATTTTTCAATACCTTTGGTTCTTAGGTACAGCTTTACCTCAAGGCCAGGGTCATATCAAACCTGATTTTCAGCTTTTCAGGTTGTTATATACTTCGTTATGGGTTATTTGACCACATGATTAAGAAGTTCACATCACATTGTGTATAAGCTGATTATATTGGATATTATATAAATTTCATATACCTCATATTATCGTGCCGAGTAGTGAATCTTGTATTTGTGATTTTATATAATCAAATGCATATTTTGTTATGTAATATAATATTGTATTTAAAAAATGTATGAATCTAAATTAAATATGAATGATGTTTTCAAACTAGTTTTTTTTTTTTTTTTGAAAAATACATGAATGTAATTATGTGGATTTAATTTCATGTTTATTTTGCTTTAAAATGAATATGTGTCTTAAATTATGTCATAATTAAATTAATCATCTCATTATTCATAATGTTTTTTGAATAATATAACAATTGATTCATTTGATTAAATTTTAAAGAAAAGAAGTTTGTTCTTATGTTGGTTATAATATATAACTTGATATTGAAAAAAATAAAGGAAACTATGCTGAATTTTTTATATATATAATCATGTACTTTGGATGATAATACTATCATGTAAATAAATTAAGGTTATTACATTACATTTTAAAAAAACATAGGTCCTACTTAATATATAAATTAATAATTTCTTTATACATCAATTATGTAGCGTCTTCTTCATTTGAGTATTAATTCAAATTCTCTAAAATTACATCATTTATATCATAATTTTACAATGTGAAAAATAATTTTCAATTGTACTTTCTTAGACATTGATTGTCCAAGCCGAAAGATTTATTACATCCAAAACATTTGTCTTATTTGAATTTGGGATTACAATTTTATAACAACGACTATAATATTCGTGATTTCTTAATTAAATACGCCAATATTAATATATTAAATGATTTAAAAATGTAAAAAAAATAATAATTAAATTTTTATAAAACGCTGTTTGTAATGTAATTTTAAGCCATGCTAAAATAATAAATATTGCGGAGGTAGAGATTTTTCCTGCTCGGATAAGAAAATATAAAGTGAAATAACCAAACTGATGAAAAGAAACCCTGAATTGACCTAACTATTTTTGAGAAGTAAATGTATTTCGTACCAAAATATATAAATGTTGTGCAGGAGAGGTCGATGGAAATTACGACCGACAGACTGTACTGCAACTCAGCAATAAAGCTGTGTACCAAAACATAAATGTTAGGAGGGTTGATTCAACCCTGGACAAGGGAGTGGAATTGAGAAAGCAAAATAGGAATTAATTATTTTTCAATTTTAAGTTGCAATAATCAAACGATAATAAATTAGAAAGAAGAAGAAGAAATAATTCATAATAATAATAATAATAATAATAATAATATGCTATGCACTTGTAATTCTTTGTAATAATAATAAAACTCACAGCCTCATCACCAAAATTCCAAATCTTGTAATTATTTATTCTGCAACTATGCTATGCACTTGTAATTTCTTCCAAAGGATATGTCTACTTGTTAATTTTTACATGAACAACTTTATTTTTCCTTAAAAGAAAATAAAATTTAACAAGTCATTATGCTTTTCTCCGTTAGTTTCTTATATTATATAAGGGTGTTTGGAAGTGTAGTAACAATTATTTTTTAAAGTATTTTTTGTTTAAAAATAAATTAAAATAATTAGATTTTTTTAATTGATTTTTATTATATGAGGATATTTGAGAGTATACTAATGGTCTAAATCTTCAGCCCCTCCATCTTTCTAATTAAAAATAAAACATGTAAAATTAATGGATCCTCACCAATATAATCAAAAGTGTTTGGTGATTTTTCCCGAAAATAAGAGGAGAAACTACTGGTGGTGAGGTATTTCTAAATACAAAAAAAAGCTAAAAGATATCAGGAAAGAACAGTAGCTTTTCTTATAAAACATTATGGATTGCTACAATGTTTCTCCATAATTGTTTTTTACACATGAGTTTTTTTTGTTTTTTTTTGTTATGCTTTGGTTTTCAAAATTATTTTTAATATTGAGATGGTTGACAATTTAGTTTTGTAATTATTTTTTTTTATTTTATCTTTCTATGAGGATAGCATGATTTGCGGCTTTGTCAAGGTAACCTAGGTTGCCCTGGTGTGTTTTTTAATTCAATTTGACTTTTTTATAGTCTTTTTTTTCTCATATTGTTAAAAAATAGTTTTACATAAAAACTATGTTATTAAACTTTATGAAGTAACAAAAATTAAAGAATGTAGGGGAAATCACTTTTCACCGAACACTCACAGTGTTTTGCTTTTTTTTTTTAATTTTTGAATTTTTGTTATGATTTTTTTCAAATCTATTTTTGTTGATTTCATCTTTTGAAATTGAGATTGTTGGAAATTTAGTTTCATAATTTGCTTCTTTTTATTTTGTCTTTATATGGGGTTAGCATGGTTTACAAGTTTGCTAAGGTAACCCATGCTGCCCTAGTTTACAAGTTTGGTGAGTTGGGTTTTTTTTTTAATTGAACTTGACTTTTTTTGTAGTCTATATTTATCTTATATGGTTAAAAAAAAATAGTTTTAGAGAAAATTCATGTTATTAAACTTTATAATGTAACAAAAATTAAAGCGTGTGAATAAACCATTGTTCACCGACACATCTTGCACTGTAAATGACAATAGTAATCTATAGTGTTTTCCTTTCTTTTTTTTTTCTTTATGTTTTTAAATTTTTGTTATGATTTTGTTTTCAAATTTATTTTTATCGATTTCATCTTTTAATATTGGAATGGTTGAGAATTTGGCTTCATAATTTATTTCTCTTTATTTAACATTTTTATAAGGTTAGCATGGTTTGCGGATTTGTCAGAGTAACCCGGGTTGCCCTGGTTTACGAGTTTGGTAGGGTGTTTTTTTTTAAATTGAACTTGACTTTTTTATCATTTATTTTTTCTCATATAATTAAATAAAATAGTTTCAAAAAAAATATATGTTATTAAACTTTATGAAGTTGATGGAACTATTTACAAGTTTGGATGGTTAATTTGGTTCGCAGATTTGGCAAGTTTAACCTTTTAAAATTTTTTTTTTCATCCTTATATTGGGTTAATTGAAAATTCAGTTTCATAATTAGTTTCGTTTCGTCTTTTATGAGGTTATCGTGATCTAAAAAACCATCTCAATATTGAGTTGGTTTTTTAATTTCACAATCATCTTTTTTTTTATCTTATAGTTAAATAAAAAATAGAGTAAAAAAAACAAATTATAATCCCAATGGAGTCCATAACCCAATTCACAGGTTTGACATACTGGCATGGCTTACCCGATTCACATGTTTAACGAGTTTACCCATCGATAGGATATGGTTTTTCTGTTTTTGGTCTTTTAATTGGTTTTAATTTTTTTTATTTCATCACTTAATATTGAATTGGTTGAGAAATGGATTACATTATTTTTATTTATTTTTTACTTTCTAAGGATAATTATCTCAAATAAGTGTTTATTTTTAGGTTGGTGCTCAATTTTATGAGCATCTATTTTTATCATATAATCAAATAAAAAAAAATTATTAAACCTAATAGAGTCCATGACCTGAGTCGTGGAGAGGCGAGGTTGATCTAATTTGTTATTATCTCAATATTTTTTAAAAAAATTATAATCTTGAAGTTTTTCTAAAAGCTAAGTCATGTTTTTATCGATCATCAAAGTTGTATTTGGACTTATAAAATAAATTAATATAATCGAGCTAGCTCTCACACGGTTTAAACAAAAACTTGAGTTAGACAAAGAGTTAAGTTGAGAGTTTCAAAATTAACCAACTTGGTCATGTTTAATAACACTATTAAAAAATTCTTCATGCTCTTAATTGTTTTTTGCATTTAAAAAAAATTAATTTAAACCGCAGTAGAGCGCGACCTAATATACTAGTAACTTTCTAATATTGAGATGGAAGGGCGAACAAATGATTGGTCATTGAAGCGAAGAAACTCTTATCCTTATAGCCCATGAATGTTCTGTTTACTAGACAATTTTGATGATCTTAAGCATGTAGGTCTTGTTGTATTTCATTGTCTGATTAAAAGAATCTGCAAAAATAAAATTAGTAAATTAACCATTTCACGTAATCTTTTTCATAATAATAAAAAAATGTCAAGAGAATGATATTACAATTAACAAAAACTAATTGATGGGAATTCATTATTCTCTTCCTCATAAAGCATTGTTCACTTGAATTGTTTTATTTTATTTGAAATTTAAGTTAAATTTATATAAGTTTTTATCCCTATATACAACAATTTTCCTTATTGATTATCATTTCTTAGTTGAAAAGTTATCATTTGTAGCACTGATTTACCAGTTTTAGGCTGAGGGTTTACAATATTTCCTTAGAGAGGCCTCAGACCCATCCCTTTAAGATTTGTGAGTATTTCGCCCTAAAAAGACCAGGTTAATCCATTAAAGTATTGTGGGGCTAAATATCTAGGGAGACCTCAGACTTATCCCTTAAAGATATGTGGGACTATTGACCTATGGAGGCTTCAGACTCATCACTTAATGGTTTAAAGGGGTATTGCCTTAGATAGACCAAGTCAATCCCTTTGAGAATTAATGAGAAGCCTTTAAGCATCACTTGGAGAAAATAAAAACATATTGTCATTTTGAATTAGTCATTCATATATTATAAACTTATACTCTTTTTCTCATTGACTATGATACATTTTCAAGTGATTAGAGTATCACGCGTGAGGGAGACTCTTCCCTTCCTTATATTGTAGATGATTAGGGTTTGTCTTTACCGCTCTTATGGTTTTGGAAGGACCATACCACTTTAGGACTCGCTTGCCTCGACTTTCTCAACACTAAATCTCTAAACTTGAATCTTCTATTCTTAACTCTAGCATTCTAGTATTGGGTAGTTCTATGCCGATAAACTTTATTCTTAACTGTTATGGTCAGTCAAGATTTCTTTAGCAAATCTAGATTGGCTCTAAGGCCTTGTTCATTGTCTTTTGAGGTATAATAAACTACCATGTATTTTGGACACCCAATCTCAGCTAGGATCATGGCCTCACTTTCATAGGTGAGGAGAAATGGAGTTTCTATAGTAGATGTTTTTTGAGTTGTTTTATAAGCCCATAAGGTTTTATTTAGCAATTTTACCCATTCTAACTTAGCTTCCTTTATTTATTTTTTTTCTTGAGTCCATCAAGCAAGACTTTGTTAGTCAGTTCAGCTTGAACATTGGTTTAGGGATGTGAAATTGTAAAGAATCTATGGTCAATCAATGTCAAGACTTTGGCAATGCTCTCTTATATGGCTTATAATGGTCGTCAAGCTCATATCCATAACTTGGCACGATACGAAGTTCATGGGCTGTGGGTCTAGTAGCTTGTCGAACTCATATCTACTTAGACTCAGCACATAGCTAAACTTAGGGATGTCAGATTTGAAAACTCGCTAGCCCTATATGAACTTGAGCTCAATGCATAGCTGGTCCCAAAAACGTTAGGTTTGGAAACTCGCCAGACCCTATGTCTACTTGGGTTCAGTGTGTTGTTAAACCCAAGGTTGTTGGGTTTAGAAACTTGTTAGACCCATATATACTTGGACTTAACATCTACTTGAACCCAAGAATGTTGGGTTTAATATCTCGCCATACTTATATCAGTCTAGGTTTAGCGTATAGCTGAACCTAAAGATATTAAGTTGGTAGCTCGCCGGATCCATATGTAGTTGAGCTTATCGTGTAGCTAAATTTAAGGATATTAGATCTAGTAGCTCTCCAGACCCTGTCTATTTGGATTCATTGCATAGCTAAATTTAAGAATGTTAAGCCTCATAGCAAGTTAGAATCATGTTATATATCTAAGCCTAATATTTTGCCAAAAATATTAAATATAAACATGTCTCACCCTCTATCTTTGGATTATTATCTTATGTATTTGGTTTTTATATAGGGTTGGCTAAAAATTAAACTTTATATATATATATATATATA
>Ga0325414_1007944_pt1 | contig 11226 bp, 2 predicted proteins | sample PopdelMetagenome_8_FD_206183 | JGI IMG/M metagenome (GOLD analysis project Ga0325414, IMG submission 206183) | Populus deltoides microbial communities from Bellville, Georgia, United States - Leaf-PdKOR-R3 | ecosystem: Host-associated > Plants > Phyllosphere > Phylloplane/Leaf | place: USA...
TTCGTTAAATTTCATTCAGGATTTTAATCTCTCAAAAAGCTTTCTAAGGATCAAGGTTTGGTTCTTCTAAATAATTTCTTGAATGTGAAAATAATGAAGTTTTTAGATTATGGATATTATAATTTATCTTTAAGTGTATTCTTTTTACAAGTTAAAGTATTAAAACACTTACAATAGTAGATGATTTTGTCTCTCTGTACTTTATAGTGAGAAACTCTCCTAGTTTCTTCTATAATGCTATGACCTCTTCTCATAGCACCATCTAGTTAAGGGCTAGCCTCCTCCCATCCTTTACTCGTTCAAGGTGAGAAGTTTTCTATCATATACGTAGATTTTAAATCCGGTTCGGGTTTTGACCGGATCGGCCGGGTCAATCTTTATTTTAAAAAAACTTAAAACGACGTCGTTTTAGTAAAAAAAAAAAAACAACATGTTGCAACCAGGTTTTTGACCGGTTTTGCTGGTTGGCCGGGTCAAGGGTTGACCAGGTCACACCGGGTCAATAATTTTCCTATTTTTTTATCGACCCGGCCCGGGTTGACCCGCCGGGCCGGGTTTCAAAACTATGATCATATATGTACTCATATAATCACATGTAATGGTTTTTAGAGTTTTTTTATTAGATTGCTAATTAATAACATCACCTCAAAGGAGTTTCATGGCTGAATCCATTTGGGTGGAGACTGTACACTTTCCCTTCCTGGAGTTCTCGGCTAATTTGAGGTTGCTTGGCAACTCATTGTCGGGGTGGTGGATGATAGTGCCTGACAATTTGCAGCAAAAGGTGAGTTGGATATAAGATTTTATTATTATTATTAATGAAGGTTTTCGGATAAATTTAGGTATATTTTAATTAATCTTATAAATTCTAAAATTAAAAATTATATAAGCCTATAATAGTTCTAAGATTTGTAAGACTTGAATTAATGATTGTTAAAAAATAAATTCAAGATCTAACCAGTTAAATTACACTTATCGGAGTTAGAGTTGGAGTTGGAGTTGGAGTTCGAGTTAGAGTTAGAGTTAGAGTTAGCGTTAGGATTTTTCAATATTGTAACTAGTGCTCTTGATTTTTTTAAATTAATCCAGGCAATTGGTTAAATACCCTTTCCTCCATTTTCCAAACAAAATCACATACTGTTAGCCCTCGGTTTATAAAGGCAACAATTGCAAAATATACTTCATCGGTTAAGTAAATCACCGTAGTAATTCAACAATAGAAAATCAAAGTGTAAAACTATAAGAAATTTCATGATCAATCTTAAATTTGCTAGAAAAAATTATGTTTAGTCTACCTATTTTGTTTTTCCTTTAAGGTTCATTTAGTTTTTGTAATTTTAATTTTAATCCAAACTTAATTTTTTTTAACATTTCAATTCTTAAATTTGATAGAAAAAAAAGAAAGCCACTTGAAAATGATAAATAAGAGAGAAAATTATTGGTTCACCACAACCCAACAATAAAAATAGTTGATTTTAGTGTCAACGAGTTCTATTTAACGAGAGGAATTTGACGATAGAGATTTTTTTTCCACAAATATACTTTAGATAATGTTCCATTTAATTTTTTTATTCGGTTGATTTTTTTTTAGTGATGTTGGAATGTTTTGGGGTTAGTAAATGATTTGTGAATATTTATATGGTGTTTTTTAAAAGGTTTTAGATAAAATTGAGTTAAAAATTGGCGTTTTGAAATTTAAAAAGTTGAATAATTATAGATGGGATGTTACCTGTCACTATGAGTGACTCCTCATTTATGTTTAAAGACAAAAAAAAAAGGATCAAACTTGAAAAAAAAACCTTAGAAAAACTAGGTGTTAGCCCTGGCTTTTTAATTAAAGCCAAGCACCTAGGCCATTTTTAGAGGGCCAAGCATGTTGGGCTATCCACTCGTCTGGCTTGTTTTGATTTTTTTAATTAATTTAAAATATTATAAATTATAAAATTCATTAAGATTATATTTTAAATACTATTTTATTAATGAACCATTATATTCTTGTTTTGTTTTGGAATAAGATTGTAGTTGTCTTTTTTATAATATGAGCAAATTCTTTTTTTTTATAGCCATCATTATTTTTTAAAAAACAATTTATCAATCGCTTTTCAAATAGCATATATTCTTACTATCATATAATTAATTAACAATTATTTTAGAAAAACAATGTTATTAAGCCAACATAGTCCATGAACTAAATCAAATAGTAAGTTTGAAAGATTAACTTGGATTGATTATAATCAATTGAATATGTCATCATCTTGATACTTTTTAAAAAATTATTCATCAAGTTTTGAGTTCATCATCACATTTTTTTTCTTGCAAATAGAAATATGGCTTGTGAAATTTTACAAATATTGATGGGATAAGATAGTTAATATGCTTTTGTTTTAAGGTTATTTTTTTTCTATATATATTTTAAAAAAAAAAAAACTAAGACTGGTACTAATTTTACCGTAGTGCAAGAGAGAGATAATTGTATATTGTAATAGCGTTCCATAATGTTTTCTCATTTTTTCCCCTTTGATAATTTGTTTTGATAACTCAAATTTTTAATTTTTAAATTTGATCATTTAACGTTGTCTTATTTAGGATTAGACTTGATGATTTATTTTCACTACTTAGGTATAGGGATCCTATGATGTTGAGGAAAAAAAATTTGTTGCTTAGTTTATGGAACAACCCTAAAATTTCTAGCAATATATTTGAAAATTCACGAATTTTTTTTCAAAAATTTCGGCAAGGTTTCCTCTAATTTAGCCTATCTCAAGTTATCAACAAAATCAACTTTAGTCCCTAATAAACTATTTTCACAGTTCAATGTTCTTATTATACTCCAACATATCTCAATCAACAATATTTTACATTCTCTAACATATCAGTCCAAAGAATAATCATGTTAACTAAAAAAAGAAAGACAAATTATCTCAACAATTATATACATAATCATAGATTATAAATTTAATGTACCTTGTTCCACCATATATAATCTTTTAAATATTATTATTAAACAAATGATATTAACTACGTTGCTTACATATATAAGTATATATCACCATTATAATTAGAAAAATAATTACACATAGAGTACAAGTTTAATTAAGCTAATCCATTTAAGTGCATACATACATAACAAAATGACCTTAAACAATATACAGTAAGATGTGCGATATTAAGATGAATCTGCACAATAATTTAAAAGATAACTATGGTCAATTAGAGAGTTTAAAAAACTACATTATATATATATATATATATATATATATATATATATAAAATCTACTCACAAAGAAATTTCCAAATTTACAACCCATCTTCCTAGTACTAATCACAGAATCTATAATCTAAAATATAAAATTGTCAACGCTCATTAATACAACACCAGTTCCATACCAGGATAATTGGCCTACCAATCGCCCATTCATAGGGCACCAATCCTATACCAGGATAACTAATCCACTAGTCGCCCATTCACAGGGCACCCGTGGCCCATTCAAAGGACAAATTATCATGAGAAAATTTATTAGCATAGCACATAAAATTTTATTGATTGAGGAGATAATTTAAATATTTAGAGTTTAGAAAAATTTTCAAGGTGTTATACACCTACTTGGTGTTTGCTTCTTGCTAGTTGAACCTGTCTACTGAGTAGTTCCTGTAGCCTCGCCCACTCCTGCAGGTTCATTTTGTTACCAATTAAATTACTATATCAATAATGTCACCTCATTATTAATTTAATTCTATATAAACACAATCAACTTGTTATCAATTTAATTATTTTGTCAATAACACTATCACAAAACCACATTAATTATCAAACTAACAATACCAACTTATTACTAATTTAATTAATTCATCAACAACATTACCACATAACTCATTTAATTATCAATCAGCAATATCAATTTATCACCAATATAATTTCTTCATCAATTAATTATCAATCAACAATATCAATTCATCACTAATATAATTTCTTCATCATTAACATTACCACACAACTCATTTAATTATCAATCAGCAATATCAATTTATCACCAATATAATTTCTTCATCAATTAATTATCAATCAACAATATCAATTCATCACTAATATAATTTCTTCACCACACAACCCATTTAATTAACCAACAACACAATCAATTCATCACTAATATAATTTCTTCACCACACAACCCATTTAATTAACCAACAACACAATCAATTCATCACTAATATAATTTCTTCATCATCAACATTATCACACAACCCATTTAATTAACTAACAATAATATCAATTCATCACTAATATAACTTCTTTAATTTTTACAAATTAAAACATTACCCAATATTATTTCACTTATTTAAATATTAATTCATCACAATTTCATAGATTAACTCAATCAACCTCACAACTCATGCCATAACTATGCACTAATACAATTAAATGTAATTTTAATACACTAAACGCATCAAGTTAATTAAGAGAAAGGGATTTTTACCTTCTAACCCAAAGAAATAAGAAATGAAAAGCTTGAAATCACCACAAAAATTTCTTTCCTCCTTCCCCCCTTATTTTCCTCTTAATGCCTCCCTTTTAAAAGAAAAAAATCATTGTCCCCCTTTTAAGATTTCCTTTTTCAAACCCTTCCTAGTATACACTACCAGAAAATTGATAAATACAAACGGAAATACCGAGGGAATATTTCCATCGGTAAATTTCCAAGGGATTTTACCGACAGAAATATTTCCTTGGTATATACCGACGGAATTACCGTGGGGAAAAAATTTAAGACAAGGCAAAAAAAAGATGACGTGTCATTTTTACAAACGGCATTACCGACGGCATTACCGACGGAAATATTCCCTCGGTAATTCCGTCGGTAAATTGTGAACATTGTTCATCATGTAACACTCTCGGTATTTTCCAGAGAGTGTTATTTGGTGATTTTCTGAAAAAATTCAATTAATTTAAAATTTTCATTTAAATATTACAGACGGAATCACTGACGGATTGAAAAACCATCGATAATTGTTGGCGGTTTCTGAAAACATTTTACGAAATTAAAAATTTAAATTAAATATTACCAATGGAATTATCGACAGAATAATTAAAAAATATTAATATTAAATTATCTGTCGGTAAATCCGTTGGTAACACGCCCCAATAAAAAGCTTGAATCCCTTTTTTTCATAAGAGACAGACTCATTTCTTCTCCTTATTATTCTTCTTCTTCTTGTTCTTCTACTTCTTCTTCTTCTTCTTCACTATATGTAAAAAATATCAATATATATTTCTTTCTCTTCTTTTCTCTCCCTATCTCCTTCTCTTTTCCTCCATGCTTGGGTATGTCTTCTTCTTCTTTCTTCTTTTATCCTCTTAGTTTTTTTTTTTTAATTAATATGCTTAACAAAAAAAAATTTCTCTCCTTAGCTTCACTTGCAACTACATTAAGGTAAGATTTTTCTTTTTTCTTTTTTTTATGATTTTTTTCACTATATTTGTTTTTTATTTTATTTTTAATTGTTTTTGTTCTTAATAATTGTATAAATGTTGTTGTGAGATTTTTTTTTCATATGAGATCAATTTTTAGTTGATTTATTTATAGGATTTTTAAATTTTTAGCAATTGCAACTTTATTTTTTTCATATGAATTTTTTTAATTGAATTTATTTTTTCGTTTTATTTATTTGTTGCAAACTTGTTTGAGTTGATTTTCTTATTTTTTTTTCCAAGCATTTTGTGTATATATTATACAGTGTTAATTATGCTAATTTAATTATTTTATAATTTTATAAAATGAATTTTTTTTAATGTTTTTAAATAATTACCGACGGAAATTCCATCGGTAAATCCGTTGGTAATAAAAAAAATATTATTACCGAGGGATATACCGATGAAATGAAGCGGATAAATTTATTTTTTTATTACCAACGGATTTACCGACGGAAAAAAAAAGTACCGATGAAGCATTTCCGTCGGTAAATTAATTACCGACAGAATATGTGTCTTACACCGACAAAAAAATTTCATCGGTAAAATTGTTAAATCTTATAGTGATATCATAATCACTAGTTCTACCCTTTTTTTTTTTTGGATGGACCTTTTGATTTTTCACTCAATTTTTTCTCCCTCTCAAGCCCTTACATGGCTAGCCAGCATGCTCCTTATATTCCACTCCCCACTTGTTTATATATTTACAATTTTTCCCCTCCTTTTCATTTAAGTACTTCCTTGTTTTGTTTTAAAATCATTTGGCCTAAAACTTTGACTTATTCAATTTAATCCTTGTCCCACATTCACCTTATTAGATAATAATTTTCACTCCATTAACTTCTATATATATATATATATTATTTAATTATTTGTCTTTTTTTTGTAAATCAAAATACAAGAATTTACCCAAGAGTTATATGCTTGATTTGGCCAAATAAAAGTCCATTTTATTGATTTAAAAAAATTGAAGCGTTGGGGATTGAATTATAAACATAAACAAATGTTCAGGCCTTTTTTTCCTAGCATTAGGGATTGAATTGAACGGGGAAGGAAAAATGATGAACCCCCTCTTTTTGGTCCATTTGCCTTCGATCACTCAATTTTTTTTTAATTAATTTGATCCTTTCAGATTTAGTTTATTTAAGACTTGACTTAATGCTTTGTTTTATTTCTATATATAGAGATTTTATGATGTCGAGGAAAACTTGCACTATGCAATTAATGCTTGGTTTGACAAAATAAAATTCAATTTTATTGATCTAAAGCAATTAAGGTTTTGGGAGCCAAATTTGAAACCAAAACAATGTTGAGCCCTATTTTTACAAGATCAAGGACAAAATTAAAAGGATAGGGGGAGATTATTTGGTATGTACAACACACCTGCTAGCGTGTGAGGAAACCTGCTACACTTTGATGGCGTTTGTGACTTGCTTTAACTTTTGCAAATGGTCGTCTTTGATGGTGTTGGAATCATTCGGCAAAGGCTTTGATATGAATCAGCATGTGGTAGAAGACATGTTACATTGTAGCTTTGTCAGCCTATTTTTCTTTTATTTATTCTTGTCTTTCTATTTTCTCTCCCCCACTCGAATTTCACACCTTCGTTAAAAAATATAAAGTGAGCTGTGAATTTGTATTATGTCAGATTTAATCTTTATTTTTTTTAATTTATATTTTATTTTTTTCTTTATTTTTTTAGTCACTTGATATTAAATTGATTAGAGTTGATTTAAAATTGAGTTTGATGATTTTTCTGGTTAGCTTACCATGTGGTCCTTGCAATGTTAGTGATAAGTCCTGACATTAAGTAAATGGTTGATTTTGTAAAATAAGATTGAATTTTATTCATTCAAAACAATTAAAATTTATAGAATCAAATTTTAAATTAAATATTTGTCTTGACAAAGAAGGTTGACCAGGCCTCCAAAATATTTTTTTAATCAAGGTGGTTTTTTTTTTGTTTTTTTGGGATATTGATGGCTAATATGAAATTATTGACACAATGACTAATATCTATTGATGTCTCTTTGGTTTTTTTTAAGTATTTTCAAGTAATAAAATGGTTGAATTTTTTTTTCTCAAATGACTCGAAGCCAAACTTTTCGCCTACCTCATAAAATAATTGTATAGTATTGTGAAAGGCGTTAACTTTATGAATGTCTCACATCCCCTTTACTAATAAGGGATATACAATAATTGTACTAGAAGGTGACATGTTGTTAGTCATTTTACGTGGACTTTTTTTTTTTAAAAAAAAGAAAAATAAAAATGGGGTGGCAACATCTTCATAGGCCAACACACTTTGATTTTTTTTTTTTTGGGTTAGGCCCAAACAACTATTCTTTGTTGTAAAGACTTTTAGTTTTTTTTATCTTTTTTTTATTTAGAATCATTATTGTTATGATTTTAATTGTGTTTATCATATTATTTTATTTCACGCTATTAACCTTTTCCTTTTGTTATTTTATAGGATCATGACTTTTTTTTATATATAAGCAAGTTCTCTTCTATGCAGCCTTCTTTGTTCTTGTTTTTCCTTAAATTTGATTTGAATTTTTTTCCTACGCGTGCTTTTAAAATATGAATTACAAAAAAATTCTCGTGATAATCCACAAGTGGTGTGTTGTCATTATATTTTTTTTAATACATTCACGTTGAAATCATTGACACGGTTTTTTTTAAAAAAAATATTTATTGTTATGTGATGTGCAAAAAGAACACATGCTAATATTGTAAAAGGAGTTCTATTATTTTAAGCACTTGGATTGTCTATTTTTATTATGATATGATTGAATAAAAAATAATTTTGAAAAAGAAAATTTATTAAACCTAATTAGGTTTATGACTCTGGTCGCGGGTTTGACTGGTTGACCCGGATTGATTCAATTTTTCACTGCCTCAGTATTTATCAAAACATGTCATCTTTAAATTTGTTTTTTCAAGGTATATTTTTTTATTAGTTTTTCATGTTGTCTTTTAACCTGTCAAATTGATCAGATCACATCAAATCACCCCCACACGATTTTATTTGAAACTCGAGTTAAGTAAGAAATTGTATTAGGAGGCTTAAAGGTTGACTGACAGAGCCGAATATGATGGCACTTCCGAAGAGTTCCTTGCGAAATTGTGCTAGTATTGTCTTATTCTTATGTTTTTTGATATGGTCACATTAAATTCACTATAGTTTTTTTTGCAATGACTAATGTTTTTCCTGCCATTATAAAACATATTAGCAAGATTGACTATTTTTTATATTAAAAAAATAAATTTTTTGATACATAGCATAGAGCGGGTCACATATCTAAATATGCCCTAAAAGACAAACTCTTCTCTTCGTAACTTGGCAACCAAGGAAGGTAAGTGTAGTGAAGGAAAATGGAGCTCATTATCTCATATCCCATGCATCATGCCATTCTTGTTTAGGTATGCAGCTAATTTCTTCGGATGAATCAGGTATGAGTAAGGTTCAATCAAGAATTATAGGTTCCCTTGAAACAAAACGATAGAGGCATGAGAGTACTTGGCATTGCTTTTAACTGAAAATGCAATGAATGGCCATGTGAATGGGCCTCTCTCTCAGATCCAAAACTGTAGCCTTAGGTTTTTGATGCCACAAATCCTTCGGGTCCCTCTCCTTCTTTTGGCTCTCTCTCTCTCTCTCTCTCTCTCTCTCACTTATCTGGAGATGACAGAACAGAGAAATCTGTTGCCTTGGAGAATTCAGATAAAACAAGCAACCTTGGCTTATTGCTCGGCCTTTTCCAAATTTAGAAGGATGTTGTCTTTGCCTTTATATATGTCTGTAAAGCGTATTTCTACAAGTTTGGTCATAAGACATTCCAAGCCGTTTGATTAGTTGACATTTCCTTTTCTGTTGTACAAAATCCATTTAATAAGTATATCATATTAATATTCTCCCTTTCCAAAAAAAAAAACCTTGAGTTCCAATCTATTTCTTATAAGGAAAAAAAAAGTGTTGTTAGCGCAAGCATATTTATAGGACGATATAATTAGCAAAAATATTTTTTTTTAAAAAAAAAAAACCTTTACATTTGTTAGCACATTACCACGAATTAGCATATGAGACAATTTTTTTTTAACGATGAGAATTTCTTCTGATAGTAGGGTAAGAAAATAATTTAATGATTTTTTAATAGAATATAGATTAGACCATAAGAACAAAGTGCTAGGGATGAATGAGAAATTTAATTTTAAGTAGTTTTTTTTTTTATATATAAAGAGTTTGTGTTTGTTAAAATAAAAATATATTTTTTTCAAATCAATTATGTATCCATTGCCATGAAGTATTTTATAAGCATTTGTAAATCTAGTTAATTAATTCCTTTATCCCTTCATTTTTGCTTAATTTTTTTTTTATTAACGTGGGTGTCTGGGCCAGCTTACGCGCATTTCGACTAATCTCATGGGCCCTGAAGTTAACGACCATGTAAACCTCCAGTGGCCATCATATTAGCAACCACATGGCTCGAATCTAAAATCACAGGGGGAGCAAACCCCTTGATCCCAAACTCCTACCACTGGATCACCTACTAGATGGTTATATTTTTGCTTAATTAGTTACACGCTAGCTAGTTTACAGGCACTCCATGTACTATGAGTTGGATTAATTTTGTTTTAATATAATTAAAAATATTTAGATCATAAAAAATTATTTTACATTATTATTAAACCCGATTCAATAGATCAATATTAAAATTTTTCAACTCGACTCCTTATATAACTTAAGATTAAAACTAAATAGTATGAGAGTTGTCCCAATATAACTTATTTAAAGAGAATTCGACTGACCAATAAAAAAATATGCAATTGAAAAACCTTTTCAACACAACTCCTTATTTAGCAAAGATTTAAAATTAAAATCTTGTGTGAGTTGTTCCGATATAGCCCATTTAACTTGGCTAGATTAAAGGTAACTTGACCAACTTATAAAAAAAAGTCTAATGAAGAAATTGAAAGGAAAAAAACATTTTAACCTAACTCCTTACATAACTCGGGTTTTAAACTAAATTGTGTTGAAGTTTTTTTGACATGACCTAATTAACTTAGTTGGTCTAAAAGCAACCTGGTCAACCGATACAAAAAATGTTTGAGGAAGAAATTGAAAAAAAAATGATGAAACTGAAAAAAACAAATCTCCTAACGTAACTCCTTGCCTAACCCGAGTTTAAAATCAAAACGTGTAAGAGTTGCTCCAACGTAATTCAATTTACTTGGCTAGCCCAAATATAATGTGATCGATCGGTAAAAAACATTTGAGGGTAAAATTGAGAAAAATAAAAGATGAAATTCATAAAAAAACCTCTCCACCCGACTTGTCGTCGAACCCAGGGTTTAATATTAATTTATATGGAAGTTACCTTGTTATTATTCAATTAATTTAACCAGTCCAAAAATAACCCTAACAATTATTAAAAAAAATAATTAAGAATGAAAATAGAAAAAAAATAATAAAATTAAAAAAAAACAAGTGGTTAAATAAAAAAAAGAAGAAGAAGAAGTGAAGCTCCACAAAGCATGACAATTATTTTAGTAGAGAAAGGTTATCCGCTGTTGCAACCAGGCTAATTTCTTACAATCAACATCTTCAAAAAAAAAGTCCTCGCAAAAGTAAATTTGAATCATAAAGATCAGCAGAAGGAGTGATATAAACTGGTTGAGGCAACTCATCTAGTTGTTCTGCATCACCTGACGTGACATTATCTGCCTTCTCTCACCAAATTCATCCATGTAAACTG
>Ga0325414_1007947_pt1 | contig 11223 bp, 5 predicted proteins | sample PopdelMetagenome_8_FD_206183 | JGI IMG/M metagenome (GOLD analysis project Ga0325414, IMG submission 206183) | Populus deltoides microbial communities from Bellville, Georgia, United States - Leaf-PdKOR-R3 | ecosystem: Host-associated > Plants > Phyllosphere > Phylloplane/Leaf | place: USA...
ATATTATTTTAATATATTTTTAAATAACAATTATTTTAAAAAATAATTTTATGGCAAGATCTTGTCCGATAGATATCAAACCAAATATCAACAAAGTCTGCACCGTACAATAATTATCTCCAATAAAGTAGCTTAGTCATTGATAGTTTCAAAAAGTTCAATTTTCTATATGTTTATTTGTTTCTAATGAAGCAAGACTTGTTTCCCCTTTCTTTTCTTTTTTTTTTTCTTATAATATAGTTTTTTTAAAATTTATTCGTAACTCCTTCTCTTTTATATTCAAAACTAATTAGAAAAATTAAAAACCCTCAATCGAAAGGGTAAAATTGAGTTTTCATGTTTTGATATTCTTTATTTTTTTGTTATTATTATAAATAAAAAACGGAAGAAAATATGATTTTAACTCAGCCGTTAAATTGAATTAAGGATTTTAAAGAGCAAAAAAAATCTACATTCTCTGAATTTTCTTTTTCTTTCAGCCATCTAAAAACACATCACTACATGTTTTCACACGACTTTATAGTTTGGAAAATGAATTTTTAATTTTTTTAATTTAAATTTTCTTTTTCTTTGAGTCATCTAAAATCATATCCTTATTACATCACTTATTAATTATACATTTATATAGAAAACCTAATCAATTGTAACTTTTGATTTGTTTTTATTCTGCACTTTCTTTTTTAGATTAACATTGGTGTTCTAGTGAACTTGCATACATCTCGACTAATCACATGAGACCTGAAGTTAATGATCATGTAAGTCTCTAATGACTCCAAGGTTTGTGAGATTCAAATTAGTAATTTTTATAGAATAAACTCAGGATCTGATCAGTTGAGGTATACCTTTTAGGATTCTTTTAATGCACTTTTTTGTTTCTGTTTAACCTTGATGTGCTTATAAGTTAAGTAACAATTATTGTTGTCGGCAAAAAGGTTGAAAATTAAAGGTGTGTCAATAAAATTCAATGGATATTAGATTATGATTGTTTTTAATTTGTAATGGAGTTTAAAAACAAGCAATGAGTGTGTGTTTGGTTAAATCTATATTAAAAAGTGTTATTGAAAATCAAAATGATAAATACGAAAATAAATAATTTTTTTGGTCTATTAAAGTGAATATGAAAAAAACAAATTGACATGTAAGATTAAATAAAACAAAAAAAAATTCAGTTATTTAATCAAAACATCCCAATTAATAAAAATAAAAAAGAATTATATATATAGTTTTTCAAATAAATAAATAAAACAGCTATGTTTAAATGATTTTTAGTATTTGTGTTAGTGAAGCAAATTGATTTTGTGTATATAAAATAATATGAAAATAAAAAGGTTGAAGGATAGTTTTGTTACATAAGAATAAAAATTAAGAATAACTAATTTGTGTTGAGAAATCACTTAGCTTCAGATTCATTAACACTGTTTATTAGAATAGTATAATAATATTTTTGTTTCTTCACTTAAAAACCTTAACACTGGTTTTTAAGGCTATTGAAGTCTTTTTATATGACTCATTTGTATTTGTCATTTCTAAATAGAAAGGTGACAAATAAATATTTTCTCCTCTTAATTATATGGTGAAATGTCTATAATATCTTTGGAAGCAAAAAAATTAAACTTAATGTCAAGGGGTATTTTTTTTATTTTCCACATTGATTTTTTGGTTATTATAATTTAACATGAGGGGAAATTTGATGTTTTCACAAATATAAAAAATAATAAAAATTAAAATACACGGTAAAATGATAAAAATACCCTTAAAGTTAAAAAAACAAATTAGCCTGAAGTCAAGGGGTATTTTTGGTTTTTTATAATGGTTTTTTTTTTGTAATTATAAAATTATTTTAAGGGCAATTCTGTATTTAGCTAAATAAAAAACATAAATAAAAAGATGGGTGTATGTGTGGGGCACACCCAAGGACATATAGGAAGTGCCCACGCCCTTCAGGCAGTGCTTGCAAGGCCTCTTAACGTCTAAAAATGTTCTTCTGTTGTGTCGTTGAAAGCGTCGTCCTTTTCATGTTAATACAATGCGTGTCACTAATAGTGATCTAGTTTGGTGATGGTGAGCTTTTCTTTTTTTCTTCTTCTTATCTTTCTCCTCTCTTAAAAATTACAATTTGACCCTCTTGATTGTTGATATTTCAACTTCAGTCCTTATTTTTTTTATTTTTTATCTTGGCTCTTTTTTGAAGTTTTATTTGTTTTCAGTTTCATCCTCCAATCTCAATTTACCACGTATTATATTCTCCATTATAATCCTCGTTTTTTGAATTTCTAATTTTTTTTCTTGATCTTTTTGTAAAGTTTTAATGGTTTTCAGTTTCATCTTTACATTCAAATTGATGATATTATGTTTTCAATTTGATCTTTATTGTTTTGATTTTGACTTTTTTTTCCCTGTCCCCTTTATAAAAGTTATTATTTTTTTCAACTTCACCATTTAATTACAATATTGTTTTTATTTTTTATATCACTTTTAATTATCATTCTTTTTTGTTCTTTTACTAATTTGATTTTTTTTTCAATTTTATTTTTCAGTTAAATATAAATCTTATTTTGTATTTTAATTTTGATTCTCATTCTTTTAACTGTTATTTTTTAAAATTCAATATATAATTAATTGAGAATTAAACTTCAAATTTAGCCCTAATTATCATTGATACAAGTTTATCATGACTGGTTTTTTATATTTTTTTAATCACTTTTCAATACCTAAATATTATTTTTTACACCAAAAAAAAAATATTCTGCCCCACAACTAATCGCATAAACATAAACCGAGGCTAGTTAATTGCTAATTGTGACAGCAGATCCCACTTCTTAAAAAAGCAAGTAATTCCATATTGTTAAAAATAATGGTTGCGCACACTACACATGGGAATTTCAATATAAACTAACCAACTCAATAGAAAAATACCTTTCAATTAAAAAAAAAAAACCTTATAATTGTTTCCTAAAATAGACTTAAAAGTATATATTCATCAATTTATATTAAAATCACTCACATGATACGAACATAACCATCAATTTTAACAATTTGGTAGAAATATATTTTAAAAAAGAAAAACAAAAAATTAAAGGTTACAATTGAAGGTATATAATAGATATGGTATAATATATAACGGGCCTCCACTACTCCGTGAATTCACATTATTTTTTTATGTCAAACACAATGTTTAGGTTCTGTAAATGTATTTAAAGATAAAAAGAAAATTTTATTAATCGAGTTATATTTTTAACTGCTAAAAAAATTAATTTTATTTTAATCATATATAAAAAAAAAACAACAACACAAAAAAAAAACAAAAAAAATCACAAGAACTTGTTTGGGGTTTAATTTTCATCCAATTAAATATGGATTGAAAAAAATTTGTAGAAAAACAAAAAACCAACATGAGTCAGCTCAAGTTAGCATGATAGACATGTAATTTAGGCAATAAAAGGCGAGTCAACCTGGGTTAACCTGTCAAATTTATATCCAAATTCATGAAGTCAGGATAACTTGAGAAAACAAAAAAAAAACAAAGAGAACCACAAAGCCCTTTTATTAAAAAATAAATTAATATCAAATGATGAAACTAAAAAATAAAATAAACCAAAAAAGATGTTGACGCTCATTAACTTTTTAAACATATGATCTGAGTTATTAGATCAGAAACACCATATATGAGAAAATATAAAGCCTAACCCCTAATAAATTAAATGTTGAATGATGAAATTGTGAAGAAAAAAATCGCACAAAAGGATAAAAAACAATTAATTCAAAGAATGGGTATAAAAATCAAAATAAAAAATAAATTAGAGGGAAATTACAGATTCTTAATTGAAGGGTGAAATTGAAAAGAAAAATAACTTAACAAAAAGATAAAAAGAAAACTCAAAAGAATGACAACCAAATTGAAAAAAATAATATACTATAAATTTGAATTGATGATGAAATTGAAAATCAATAAAAATTTTACAAAAATGCCAAGAAAAAATTGAATGGTGAAATTAAAAAGAAAAATAACTTTAACAAAATGACAAAAAAATTTAAAAGAATGAGAACCAAATTTTTTTAAAAAATAATATATTATGAATTTGGATTGAAGAATGAAATTGAAAACCAAAAGTCTTACAAAAAAACCAATGAAAGAAAATTAGAAATCAAATGAATAAGAACCAAATTGAAAAAAATAATATATGAAAAATTAGGATTGAGTGATGAAATTGAAAACAAATAAAACTTTCATAAAAGGATCAAGAACAAAAATAAAAAATAAAAAAATAAGGACTGAGGTTGAATTATCAACAACAAAAAGGATCAACCTTTAATTTTTTAAGGAGAGAGAAAAGAAAAAAAAGAGAGTAAAGAAAGCTCTATCGGTGATAAACCATCCCATCACTGCTAACACACATCGCACTTAGAAGAAAAATGCGTGGTAGAGCTTTTAAAGACACAACAACATGATATTTTTTGCCACCGAGAAGCATTGCACGAGCCTCCTATAATGTATAGGTATCCTTGTATGCTAGCAGCTTTTTCAATTAAAACATTAATTAATTCCTTTTAAAAGATCAAATTATCCATGATGAAACTGGTAATAACAAAAAAAAATTAGAGTAAAAAGACCAAAAAGACATAAACATCCATATGCTAGTTTTAAAAAACTTTGATGTAGAGGATGATTAGGTAATTTTACCATACTTAGAAAATTGGAAAAAAATCTTATATTTTGAATTAATTTTTTAATAATTAATAGATAGTGTGAAAAGATTAAAATATCCCAACACGAGGATATTTGAATTTTTTTTTTTTTTAGAATAACAAAAAGTTAGTTATACTATGGTGAAGAGAAAAATGTGTCCATGGCCGCCATAAATTTACCTTCTAATTAAGCCTTTTCTTTTGTGATGTGGACTAGAATTCAAAAGGCAAATAATTTTGCCAGCACGATTCCACTTCGTAGCCTGTCCAGCAAAAATGATGGGCCACAGTTTTAACTTCTTTCATTGAAACAATTCCATGAAGCTTTAACAAGATGTGAGAAACTTTTTCCAGAGCATCTTCATACAAAAAGTCCTACAGTTTCACTTTGTTCAAGGCACAGTTCTAAGTGACCACGCATGGATTAAAAGGAATGCAAAAGATAGGGGTGATAATTTGTTTTGTTTGGTTTGGTTTTTATTAAAAAAATAATTAAATTAAAATTTTTTTAAAAAACTAAAATTAATTTAAATTGACCGGTTTCAGTTCAGTTTGATTCCGTTTTTAGGATAAAAACCGGTTTGGCTCGGTTTTTGGCTTAGGTTTTTTGGTTTGGCTCGGCTGTTTCGGTTTGACTCGGTTTTTTTAGTTTGGCTTGGTTTGGGTTCGGTTTAGTTTTTTTAATCGGTTTTTTTACGGTTCAGTTTTTGGTTATTTTTTGTGGTTTTCTCGATTTAATTGGTTTTTCAGTTTTTTTGCTCATCCCTGTAAAAAGTGGCATTAAGCATTTTAGAAAAATGAAGAGTGCGTTTGTTTTTGAGGTAGTTTTTGTGGTTACGATTTAAAAAAATAAGTTTTAAAAAAGTACGGTCAGTTGTGAGTAGTTGAATTTAAATACGTGTTTAGTAAAAATTGTGGTTAAAGTTTATGTGTAGCAAAAAATATGTATAAAATGTTTGGTAGTTGTGTTTGAGAGTATGGTTGTGGTTGCTTTTCAAAGTGTTTTTTAATTGGAAATGCATTAAAATAATATTTTTTTATTTTTAAAAAATTATTTTTGATATCAACGTATCAAAATAATATGAAAACATAAAAAAAAATATTAATTTGAAGAAAAGAAAAAAATAAAAAAAATTTAATTTTTTTCAAAAACGCTTTTGAAATGCAAAAACAAACAGGTTCTTAGGAATTTTTACAAAACTTAGTTAAAAAAGTATATAAAAACTACTTCACAAAAATTATGTTTCACACTCAATTTTTTAGTGGGCTCCGCAACATAAAACACAGTTTGGCTTGTTACCAAATATACCTTGTTATGTTTGTTTCACCGCAAACGCAAAACCTATCTAAAAATAAACGCAGCCGAAATAAGTTGAGATGCGTTTTGTCAACCGTGTCTTTGCCACACCAACGGAAAAGATATCTAAATAGTCACATGTTTGATGATTGCGTTTTTATATTTGAAAAGTGTTTTTGAAAAAAACTAAATTTTTTTTGTTTCAAATTAAAACTTTTTTGTTATTTTTAAATAGTTTTAATGTGTTGATGTAAAAAATTATTTTTTAAAAAATTAAAAAATATATTATTTTAATTTATTTCTAAAAAAAAATATTTTAAAAATTTCAAATACCTCGTTAGCTCTCTGAAATTCTGTACCTAGCAGGAAAAATAATGTAATTGTCAACATTCAATCCACTTTGTTATCCCTATTTTGCTCCTCTCAACCTAAAAAAATGAAGCCTCGGAGCAAAGGGTATTTTTATCCTTTTTATAGAAAGACAAATGTTTTGCATATTTTTTTTTTTGTGTAGGAAAAAAATAAAGCTTTTGTCAAGGGGTTTATCATTATTTTCTTTTAAATAAACAGTAAAAGTAATTCAATGCCCTCAAAATCAAGTTATTTTAAAGCTTTCTTTGAAGGGCATTTTTGTCTTTATATCTAGGTTTTTTATGTTATTTTAGGTGGGGTTAGGAACATTTTTATTTTTCTATAATATAAAATATAAAAAAAATTAAAGATGTTGACACGAGACAAGCATGTACCAATAAGTAGGGCAACTTGCACTTTTTGCGTGGCAAGTGCAGTGACATGTGGTAGTCAAATATCACCTTTTACCATCTCTTTAGAAGTAATATTATGTACCTTTTATCCTAATATATGTATGTTGACAAATGATGGGTGGTTTGTAATCAATGACTTTTATTTTTCTTTTCTCTTTTCTTTACTAAAAAATACACGGTGGTCATATTTGTTTTGGTTGTTTCAATTTGAGTCTTTATTCTTTTTACTTTTAATTTTTTTTCTTGACTTTTAATAAAAGTTTTGTATGTTTTTAATTTTATCATATATTATTATTTTTCAATTTGATCCTTATTCCTTTAGTTTTTAATCTTTCTCTTGGCCATTTTGTTAAAGTTTCACTACCAGAAATTCGCTAAATACCAACGGATTTACTGACGGAATATTTCTGTCGGTAATTTGAGGTTGACATTACCGACAAACACTTTTCCGTTAGTAATTCCGTCGGTAACTACCGACGGACTATTTTCCGTCGGTAGTTAACGATTGAATTACGGATGGAAAAGTTTCCGAATTAAAAAAAAGGCGGGTCGTTGACGTGGAGGTTTTGGCGGGTTATTTTGTTTTCGACGGAATCACCGATGAATTCAAAACTACAGCCCGTACAGTGACGTGACCGGTTCACTGTTTAAATTGCCGACGGACTCACCGAGGGATTTGAAATGGCAGATCCGTACGGTGATGTGTCTATGTTTCGGTCAGAATCACCGACGTAATCACCGACGGAATATCCATCGGTGAAACCATTGAAAAAAGTTAATATATGACAGCTCTGGCGACCCTTTCCTCCTCTATTTTCTCCTTCTTCTTCCTAATCCCAACTCTCTCCATCTGGCCACCCCCCCCCCAAAATAAATCTTATTCAATCAAAGTTTATGGTGTGCCCAAGTGTTTTTTTTTTTTTTTTTAATTCTGCCCTTTAAGAACCTAATGTAAAGCTAATTTAGATAAAAATGTTTAGAAAAGACAAATTAAAAAAAAAACAATTGATTAAAGTGGCACCGGATTTTCTGTGTCCAAGTTTTTTTTTTTTTTAATTCTTCCCTTTAAGGACCTAATTTAAAATTAATTTAGCTAAAATTGTTAATAGAAGGGAAAATTAAAAAAAAATAGATTAAAGTGACATGAGGAGAAGATGGGTGGTGTTTTTGAAATTTTTATGAAATATTCAACTTAGTCCTTATTCTTTATGAATTATAATAATTGTGACCCTCTAATTTTTTAGGTTTTTTTTTAAATTAAATTTGGTTTAAAATTTTATTTTTTTATTTATTAGTTTCTAAAATTTATTTTTTTTCTCTTGATCCTTTTGTTGAAGTTTTATTGGTTTTCAATTTCATCCTTCAATCAAAGGGTGTTCCCAAGTGTTTTGTTTTTAATTGTGCCTTTAAGAACCTAATTTAAAGCTAATTTATATAAAAAATTTTAGAAAAGACAAAATTAAAAAAAAACAATTGATTAAAGTGGCACAAGATTTTATGTGTCCAAGTTTGTTTTTTGTTTTTTTTAATTCTTCCCTTTAAGGACTTAATTTAAAATTAATTTAGCTAAAATTGTTAAGAAAAGGAAAAATTAAAAAAAAAAGATTAAAGTTAAACATGAGGAGAAGATAGGCGGTGTTTTTGAAATTTTTATGAAATATTCAACTTAGTCCTTATTCTTTATGAATGATAATAATTGAGACCCTCTAATTTTTAAGGTTTTTTTTTTAAATCAATTTTGATTTAATTTTTTTTATCTATTAGTTTCTAGATTCAAATTGAGAGAGAAAGTTGCTAGATTTCAGTGATAGAGAGAGAAAATTATCATTTACACATATTCTAACCATCAAAACAAGAGATCTTGGTACTAAATACTTCTATTTGGTGAGGAAAATTCATTTTATGTGTTTTTTTTACCTTGAAATTACTTAAGAAATAAATCTGAGTTCGAAATTTGTTTTGATTTCGAGTTGATTTAAGGTTTTGGGATGATTTTTTGGGGTTTTTTTTTTTAAGTTATTGATTGGTTTATCAAGGTTCTATGGTGTTTTCAAGATTTTTAGGTAAAAATGGGTTGAAAAAAGATTTTTAGGTCAAAAATATTTAATTCATATATAATTATTTTTATGTTTTAAATAACAAATATTTATTTTTGGATAATATTTCTAATATTTGTAACCTTGCATAATTTTTTTTATTCAATCAATTTTATGTTTGTCTATTTCTATTAATTTTTGAATAAATAAAAATTTCATTACCATGTGTAAGCCTTTTTATTTATACTTATGATTTTTTTATATACAAAAATACATTGGAAAATCTTTCATATTTTATTTTTTTAAGGAAAAAAAGAATTGATCTATGATGGAGTGCGGGTCAAATAGCTAGTAAATGAATCTAAAAGAATTGGTGTAAACTCACCTCCTTCATTGTAGTAAATGAATATAAAAGAATTGGTGTTATCTCACCTCTTTCATTGTTCATATGAACAACGAAGGTGGTGGCCTTTTTTTGCATTTTTTATTTTTATTTTTATCTTTTTTTGTTAGTTTTATCCTTCAATATTTGCTTGATTTTGAATTTATTTTTATAAGTTTTTTCAATTTGTTTTCTATTAAGTTATTACAGTCCCAGATAAACATTTAGACATTTGGTTTGTGCTCGATTTCACAAGCTTTTATTTTTGTTATTCTATAATTAAGTAAAAAAATAGCTTAAAAAACAAAGTTCTTAGACCCAGTGGAGTTCTCTAACTCAAATCATGGATCCGGCAGGTTAAGTCGTAAAGCTTGAGTTGATCAAATATACCGTTATCTCAATATTAAAAAAACATTATCTTGAATATGATGAAATACGGTTAAAACAGAAAGAACCTTAAAATTTTATTTTTATTTTTAAAATATTAATCTAACAAAGTCTGCCTTTCTAGAAGACTTACAAATTTTTTTATGGTGTTTAAGCTATAACTAGTGATATTCTAGTAATTACTCTCTAGAAACTATTATGAAAATAAAAATAGATAAAATAAGATAGAGAAATCCTATGTGGAGGTATTCTTATTATTTTTGGTGAGATATAAATTTTATTTTCTCTCTTTTTTTGTATTTCTTTTAATTTAAAGTAAATCTACGTGACTAATAAGATACCTCTAATTTGTGTATTATAAAATTTTCTAAGGTTCATAGTGCCTTTTAAAAGGCTAGAAAACTAACCTAAAATATAAAAATAATATAAATAATATGTAACAAATATCAAATCACATCAATCCATCTAATTTTCCTTTTTTGCTACTCTTTGTTTTGTTTATTCTTTAGCCTTCATCTTATTTACTATTTGTTTTTATATTTGAAATTGTATTTGATTATATTTGACTTTAAAAAAATATTAAATTAATAATTTTTTATTTTTTTTAATTAATTTGATATGTTAATATTAAACATAAAAAATTATTTTAATATATTCTTAAATAAAAAATACTTAATAATAAATTGCTAGCTATCTTTGTTTTGCTTAATTTAATATGTATGCTGTTTTATATTAAGAAGAAGAAGAAGAAGAAGAAGAAAGATACTAATTTAATGCATAACCTTTTCTTTTTTCTTTTTCTTTTTTTTTCTTTATATGACATATTCTGCGGTAATTTATATTTGTTGATACCTTACCCAAAAATACTGCAACTGAAAGTTGTCGGGTAACAATTTATAGCATGTTAAGATTATAATAATAATAATAATTTTTTATTTAAAAATATATTAAAATAATATATTTTTTATTTTTTAAAATTTATTTTTGATATAACATATTAAAATAATCTAAAATTATTAAAAAATATTAATTAAAAAAATAAAAAAAAATCTGAAAATACTTTTACAACATAAAAACAAATTGCACTTAGTAAAGTGATTTTTTTATATATAAAATTTCATCCAATACTAATGATTACTTAGCATCGCTACTGGTAGGGGTTAAAAAAATCAAAAAATTAATTAAATTAAAAAATAAAAAAATTAATTGAAAAAAAGAAGCCGAGAAAAACAACATCAAATTAATCAATTAAAAAATTAAAATAAAACCAGTAAGATTCGGTTTCAATTTTAAAATTTTAAAACTTAATGAACATGATCGGACCAAAAGGCTAACTAGGAGATGATAATCTACCGACCAGCTCGAACAATTCAAAGCAAAGGTAAATTATAAATATAATTAAACACAATCACTAACAGTAACAAAACAAGAATTGACTCTGTAAAAAATTGACCATCAATTTGTGCTGTCAAACTTCTTGTAAGTAAATCAATTCCTTACTGTGGAGTTGATGCTGTTAAAGAAGATCTCAATTGCTCAAGCTGTCGCTTTGTATCTACTGCAATCTTTTTAAGTTCTTTCAACTCCTTCATAATAACAATGTATTAATAAATATTTGATTAATCAATGCAAAAGTTATTTTTATTTAAAAATAAAAATTAGAAGTCTCAT
>Ga0325414_1007949_pt1 | contig 11223 bp, 5 predicted proteins | sample PopdelMetagenome_8_FD_206183 | JGI IMG/M metagenome (GOLD analysis project Ga0325414, IMG submission 206183) | Populus deltoides microbial communities from Bellville, Georgia, United States - Leaf-PdKOR-R3 | ecosystem: Host-associated > Plants > Phyllosphere > Phylloplane/Leaf | place: USA...
GATGTAATTTCTATTTTTAAAGTTTTTTAAAATTTCATATTTATTTTTTTATATAGTTTAGAATGGCTGAAGTTAAGAACATAAAAAGAAATAATTAAAAATATTTATAAAAAAAAACCTATTAAATTACAGTACCAAACACGCATTTATTCAGTATGTCACGTAAGGCTTCTATAATTAAAGAAATTATTAGAACAATCCTTTTACTTCTTTCTATGCTCAGCTTCAAGCTATACGAGTGGGAAGAAATTATCAGAGTCCATCTCCAGAATCAATCTGCGAAGAACCATTGGCCATGCCAGCTCTAGACCAGTAACCACTGCCCATGGTTCTGCCTTGACAGAAGTGCACAAGCCAGTACTGCTAACCGCAAAACCCTTGATCCAAGACCCAAGGCTATCTCTAATCAGACCTCCTGCTCCTGCCACACCTGGATTACCTTTACTACACCCGTCCACGCTTAACTTCATCCTCTCCATGGGAGGATACGCCCATCCCACCAATTTAACTTTCTTAAGCTTATGTGAACTGCAATCAGCGAAGTCAATTGCCCTCTGTGAGTCACCTGTCAAGCTGTGGATTGCCTTTACACAGTGCTTGCGGCTGCTGTGCACCCAAATAACAACGTCCATGCATATCCATTCCTATCACACTCACGGTCAGCCAGGTTATTAATCAACCATGGTATCAGACCTGAGTCAAAGAAACTCCTTCTATTCACGTTCCTTAGCTAGGGGACGGTCACGCAACACATGGGGAATAAACAGCCTGCTTTTGTCTTTTGGTTTCGTACCTTCCATGAAATGTGTAGTTGGTTCAGAAGAAGATAATATGGAGAGAAAAAATGTTTAGTTCACACAGTAAGGGAGGATGACAAAATCAAAGATGCTTTCTTCCTCGTTTACACTTTCAAAGATATAGCAAATACTTGCAAGACCTGTAAAATTCTCCATTCTTATCAAGGTCCATCAACAAAACCAGCAAGGCATTTCAATCGATCAGTCCAAAGAGATGCTACTAGGGTCGTACGTTGCCTTAATTACAAACTCTTAGTTGTTGATTGTTATAAAGAAAAATTTTCATGGCGAGGATCATCCGCTACTGTTATCATATTTCTGAAGTTAATATAGTGTGTGCATATCTCTAGCATTGAGTTTTTTGTTTTTCCTTTTCTTTTGGGGAGCTGCTCACGTAGATAACTAAACGAGGATTATGATGATTAAATAAATATATTAAATTAATTCATTGACTGACATAAACATCTTCAATAAAAGTGTTTTATCACATATTAATTATTGAGAAATAGTAATGAAAATTACAGCTATTGTAGTAATATATATATATATATAAGATGATGATGATATCAGAGAATACCTTATATTAACGTTTAAATATTTTAATAAGGGAGGTAGAATGCAATTATGATCATATATATTTTTTAAAATAATTAATAGCTGTTTCGTGATGGCGAAGAAGGTCGTAAAAGCAAAACTCCCAACACCCATTTTTATAGCTATGTTTCAATAAATCAGAATAAGGTTTTTTCCTTCCAAAATAATGGTTTGAATTTTTTTAACAAGAAATTAAGACAATGCCTTTGACTCCTTACATGCACAAAAGTTAAATGAGGCTGGGAAACTATTATAGATCAATAATTTTTTTATTATAGATTGTAATAATAATTTTATTTTTAATTTTTTATCTTTTTATAAGTTATTTTTTAACTTTTTTGTTCTTTTCCTTCACTGTTTTTTCTACAACATTTTAGTATTTTGGGTCTAGTGTGGTCGCACAAGCACCATAGATATGATATTGACAATTTAATTTTTATAATATTAGCAAATTTTCTTCTTTTTTTTACTGACTATAATATTTGCAATTTATTTTTTATAGTTAATTATTATTAATTTTTTTATCACTTTATTTATCATTGATTTTTTTAATCATATTATTAAATTAAATAAATTTATTAAAAACATAACATAATGAGGTTATTAATACGAAGTCTTAAATTTTTCTTATTTCTTTAAAAATATTATATCACCTTAACATCTTTTTTTACTTTTAAAATAATTAACTCCTGCAACATGATGGCAAAAGACACCTATCCAGTAACTAACCATATACTATCGTCACTCTGGCTCACTGGTGATGGCTCTCGTAGGTAATTCTAGGAATTGAAATTCCTGACACCTCATGCAAGAGATCATTGAAGTTAGTCCCTCAACGTTGCTACCATGCGTGACAGATATTAAAAACCCAACTCCCTCCCTTCTACCACATCTAACTAATCACTAATGTATATCAGCTTGTAAGAAAGAAGGAAAATCTTGCATGTATAGTTGTCTGCCATTTCCAATTTTGACCATGCAAGATAATTCACTTCCCTCTCTGTTAAACATCACACAAACCAACCTCGGAGTAAAGAGCCAGCGAAATAACTAGGACAAGAAGCTCTACTATAATTCTGTTACTTCCCCCAGTTCCAACCTTCCAAGATGGTTGGAAGTTGGAACATCTTGGAGTCCATTACAGAGAGTAATAATAGGTGACTTTCAGTCAGCTGGAAAAACCTAGAGTAAGAATTTGAAGAACTTACTGGGGACAAGAATAGAAGAAAAGACAAAACATAAGACGAGCAGAAGGCATATATAGAAATGAGGATAAGATGACAAAAGTGACTTTACACGCAGGGTATAACTTGGACATAAATACATCTATTATGGTTCTCCAAGTAGAGGCTAGTCAACTAGGAGTATTATAGGGTTCAAAAAGCGTTACACAGGGATTCGGGTCATACTGCATGATCTCTGCTGCGCGCTCAAACTCCTCTCTCAGAACTTTTATGCTGAATTTATCCACAACTCTACCAAGGTCATGCGATATCTCAAAGGGGTCCTCTATGCATATCAAATGTCGATCATTCCCAATCCTCCTTGTCCAGTCCTTTTCCCGTTTGCTGTAAGAAAACAAACACAGAATACAGTTAGTCAAGTGTACGAAACATCTCAGCTGACAATAAGCAGAACGAAAATCATTTGACTCTCAGTTTCACCTACATTATGGGGAGGGAAAAAAAAGAGCTTTCTATCCTTTGCGATGATATGAAATAATTACAATGCATGTATATGTTATCAAATAGCTGGCTTAATAAAAATCCTACAAAAGGGATGCTGGACTGTACATATCACCTGAGTATGCTTCCTGTTCGAACAGATATGACACCATTTGCATAATCATGACGATATGCCCAATAATTGAAAAATGCCCATACTAATTGAGCAATTGTTTCCTTGTTACGAGATCCAAAACCACGGAGTTTCTCAACTTGATCAAAGTAGGCACACCGAATATCATCTACAATAGCAGAGTATGTTGTTCCCATTTCCTGAAAGAGAGCAGCTCACAAAATTAAGGAACAAGCCAAATTTACAGCAAAAGACAAAAGTAAGAAAACAAGCAGCAAATTTCACTCTGAAATGCTTTATTCAGGTAGAAGATTTTGAAGCTGGATAATGCTAGTGTCCAAATATGTCCTAAATGAGTTTCCCGGAAATTATAACCAATTCACGATGGGTTCTTTGTGGGACCCACCACTGAGGTCACTCCAATGGCTGATGTAATCAACAAACTGATTCAGTGAACTTATTTCAGTAAGCATACATTACCCTATGAAGTGTGATCAGATGCAACAATATGGCAGGAATTACTTGATAAAATAAAGCAGAGAATGATATTGGATATCCTCTTGGCCTCGCTACTCAATCAATCGAGAACAAATGTCCAGTAGCATATAAGACTGAAAAGTAAATATTTTGGCAAAACAGCAGAGATCACCATGCTATGACACATAATCACTAACTAAAACTGAAAATCCTGAGCTGATAACCAGCAAAAGGTTCATATTTCCCCAGCTATTGCTTTATGGGACATTCATCTATTCAACTGAAGTAGTATAATAAGGGTGAAAGGAAATCAAAAGCACATCAATTCCCTTAATCTTCGGGCAAGAATCACATTAAAGCATGGTACGTGCATATACTGAAATGTCCAAATAACTGCATTGATAAAAACGACCCTACCAAGAACTCCAAAATAAACAAGTAGAATAGAAATACAGACCTGTAAGCATGGAAGGATAGCAGGTCTACGCTGCTGTAAGAAATGAATGCACATTAAAACATACCTGAAAAGAAAGAAATATGAGCCACCAAAAACACAGTCAACGAACAAAAATGTCTATAGACCATATAGGCCTATGAAAAGTTTCGGAAAATTATAGTAATTCTTTAGTGATGACTCACGCATAGCTAGATAGGGTCCCTTGGTAAGTTGCATTTACTCCTCTTGACTTGGCCCAATGTTTCACTATAAAAGCTAACTGCCGTAATCTCACATCTATTTGTGCATAATCCCGAAGAAGCTTGGTATTCACAACAGCCAAAACATTATTTAGGCAGATGTCACAAGAGATGCCAGTCACTGGATCCATAAGCTTTACTATGGGAACCCTAGCCCGAGTCAACGCCTGCAAAAAGAGATGGGATTATGGACTCACCAAGACGATCAAACAAGACATCCAAACAGCATAGCAATTTTAAAGGGGAATAAACCAAAATCAATTAGTGATGCAGAAAAGAAGACATCGCATTAAGAAAGAAATGGATTGTAATTAAGTTATAACTGGATTGACAAGGCACCTACATAACGATTCAATATTGGCTTACATATCTCTAAATTATTTTCCAAGGGCTTTTTCTCACATTTAATCTCACAAAGGATACTACCTTATTTTTTCAGAGCATGTTCTTACTTCTAACCTCATGGAGGAATTATCCAAACAAGATAATTATTTCTGAGAGGCGCCTCAAGGTTAGATATAGCTGAAAAAAAGATGACTAAGCAAATGAACTGCGTATGTCCGTAGGAAATGCATTAATCATCTTAGAGTTGTCCAAGCACTTGCAAAGTAAATTTAACACAAAAAAGGTAGAAAAATGAATCTCATCCAGAAGCAGTAAAAGCACATAATTGCAATGACTTATAAGGCCTCATATCACCAAGCTTACAAAATAATTACTCATTAATAACATGATAATAGAGTCACCAGAAATGAGAGGAGAAACACATTCACTCACACAAGTGGATACATCAAAATAAGGGCCCAAACAGGACAAGAACAAAGAAAAATAAGCATGGAGAACACTGAACAATAAATTACCCAGGTAAATCAATGGCTCACTGAATTGATGTGCAAAATACACACAAAATGATGACGCGTCCTGAATGTGTGTGCAACAAGTACAGAGCTGCTGTCAGCTCACATGTATGAAAGCACACACAACTGTAATTATAATATGGTTCTAGAGTAAATTTACCAAAGTGGGCATTTGTAAAACATGCCTGTTACCATTTATCAAATGATTTTCATTTTATTACCTGACTGCAGGAAGAGAAAAGGCCTCTAAAGATGTCTAAAATAATAGGCAACCTAACAATAACAAGGAAAATATCAAAAAGATTTCTAAGGTGTTAGTAGGCCATAATAAATCAATCTTGTAGCTCATAGATCACATGAAACAGCTAGTCGCAAAGCATTGTAATCAGCAACAAAAAGTTTTGCTTTTCATCATGGAGTTGTAATGGTAATCTAATTATGTTAACACATGCACGCTACAAATGTAATACCATACAACTTTGTCCTCTTAAAGGCATAATTACAGCACAACCAGCTTGCCAAACACCCAAAAACAGTTACCAGTGGCCAAATAGTGCAATTGAAGGTAGGAATAAAAATCATTATCTGTATCACGTATCTTTCAATTATACATATTACATAACCTTGATGAGAAGGAGGTCATTGCAAGTAAGGCAGAGGAGTTATTATTGATCTATTTGATGGGTTTGGATAGATGGAAAAACAGCAAGACATTATGGAAGTGAGCTTTCTTTGCAACTTTTTGCCTTTTCGTGACTGTTGATGGACTAGAACTCAAGAATTTCTGAGAATGGAGCCTTTCCAAAACAGTTCTTGTGGGATTTGCCATCCCTATGTTGTTCAACCACAAGGGCCTCCCCAGGTTTTTGTTAGTTGGGCAATCAAATTTCAAAGAAATGAGAAGGCTCTGGTATTACAGCTGTCCTGGTGTGTACTACTTTGTTTGGAAGATGTCTGTCTCCGTTTATAATTCAAATAATTTCCTTCATCAATAAAATTGCCTTAAGTAAGATTACCTGTTAGCTTTCAATCATAAGGATTGATAATGTAAATCTATTTGTGGCACAAAAACTAATCCATAAATAAAAGAACAGATTTGTCACCAAGCATTGCAAAACCTAGCTTATTTAGGGGGTGTTTAGGAGTGCGGTGGCAATTGTTTTTCAAAGTGTTTTTTGCTCAGAAATGCATCAAAATAATGTTTTTTTATTTTTAAAAATTTATTTTTGACATCAGCACATCAAAACGATCCAAAAAAACTAAAAACAATTAGTTTGAAGAGAAAAAAAATCAAATTTTCATGAAAAGCAGGTTGAACAGCGCTCCGAATGAGCACTTAATCTGCAGGCTCCACAATTTGGCACTAAATCTAAGAAGACTCAGTTTTGTGTTTTTATTTATATAGTCCACCGGGATTTGGGACAAATGATCTATCTTAGAAACTATCAATGGTAACTCGTTAATCAGAACACTGCATTCAGAAAATTATTTAACACAAAGTAAGTTCGAAAGATAAAAAAATAAAACCAGGTCTACCCTTTGGAATGATAGAACTTCATTAGAATGCCAGGAAGGTTAGTTTATACATGGTATTATGAATTATTTAAAAAAAAATGTCAGGCACATGCACTCACGGGGGAAGGGGGGATTCTTACACAAGTCACTTTCTTTTATCGAGCAAACAACACAGAAGGTCGAAGAAACAAAATATGTTAAATGGCATTTATTGCATTAACTCTGAATTTATTTATCCTCTAAAAGGACAAAGCAATCTTTATTTACCTGCACATTCTGGAGGTTATCCGCCTGCAATATATCTGCCAACTTTAACAAGACCTCAGACTTGTTAATCTCAGCATCCTCAATTGTGAGGCAAACATCTATATCACTCTTTGAAACTCCAAATGAATTGGCACATGAACCATATAGGTACAATCGAGCTTCAGGCCATTCCTTGCTAACTAGTTTCTCCAACAACATAAAAAATTGCTTCTGCTTCGCCGTTTCTTCCTCTGGCGGTACCAGTGACTCATAAATTGCAAGAAAAGCAGCATTTAGCCTGTCGATATCTAAACGACATTGCATTTGCCTTTTAAGCATTCTCATCCTCTGACTAAGTATGTTGTGTCCCCTGCTATCTGATCTAGACTCCTGATTATCAGACCGCAAGTTAATCCAACAGATTCACAATTAGAGAAGATAACAAAAACTGCTATTAAGCATTAATTATATTTTCTTACACTTAGTTCAGTTTTCATTAAGCATATCTACTGAGAATGTCAGTGGAAGATTCATATCAAACTCTTAGTTACTTGAAATTTTAATTCCCTAAACATCAAATAAAATTCAAAGGTTCACATAAAGTAACCGCCTTTAAAACTCAAAGCCCAAATAGATAAGAAAAACAACTGACCTTGCTACTTTGCTTCTTGTCTTTCTTGCCATCAGATTCACCCTCAAGCAACAAAGAATCCATCAGCTCTTCACCAAGATCATCCAACAACCCTCCATCATCCTTTCCATCTTCACCATCCAAATTGATCAAAGACTCCTTAATCTCTGAACCCAAAACCGAATGAAGATTACTCCCAGGAGGTGGACCCGGACGATCAAGCTGTCTCGTAAACCTCACCTCAACTGACCCCTCATGTCTCCTCGCTTTCTCATTGTTCAATTCACTATAATCTCCCTTTTCCCTATACATAGTATGCTCTAATTCTCTCCTCCTACCTCCATGATCCCAATTCCCTCCTCCTCCTCCACCTCTAGGCTTATTCGAAAACCCCGGAGGCGGAGACTTGTAATTCTGGTGCTGCTCCTTGTGAAGGTTTCCCCGCCCTCCACTGCTGGCTCCAGGCTGTCGCACTTCAAAATTCGTCGAATGCGAGTTTGCTTGCTTCTCGAGATGCCGATTCCTTTCCAATCCATTGAAATTTCTGCTCCCTGGTCCTACTTCTCGCATCAAATTCGCAGTGACCAAACCGTCAGCAGGGCTTGGAATTGCACTTGAAAAGGAACCAAACTGTAGCTTTTGCTCTAACTGTTGCTTCTGTTGAGGCAGATGCTGAATCAAATTATTATTGTTGTTTTTGTTAGCTCTAACCTCTGCAATTGAAAGCCCTGATCTTTGCAAATCATCTGCTAAATGTTGATTCCCTTGGAATTGATTTCCAAGGGGGTGGGGGTGGGGGTGAGGAAAAGCATGGTTTTTCTGCGGAAAGCCGAGATTGTGTGACCAGAGAGGAGGGGTATTTGAGAGAAGATCACGGCCGTTGGATTGCAGCAATTGATGAGGCAGTAGAGGTAAACTGGGGCCCACAGCTGCAACTGCAGGATCAAAACCGAGAGGCTGAGGCTGAGGCTGAGGCTGAGGATGTTGATTTTGTAATTGTGGTGTGATAAAAGGAGAGAATTGCGAAAGAAATTGGGATTGTTGCTGCTGGTGCGGTGGATGATGGTGGTTAGGTCTTTGGAGTAAAGAGAGTAGAAATTCGCCGCCATTAGCATTCGGCGGAATCGGTGGAGCCTCACCGCCACCGCTGGCCATTGTATTATGTTGGTAGACTGTTCTACACTGAAAAGAGTTGGAAGGAAGGAAGAAAGAGATCTAAGTGATTTGTCCACGCTAGAATCGATTAAGTTGTTGTTGGTGAGGATAGGGTGCATATGCTTCTATGTAAAGAAGCAAATCTATGGAGTACGTACGTAGGATTTGATCCAATCACGATTTCCGGTGTTGATTGAACGGTGTTGATTGGAGTTGTGTATTAGTTTGGTGATTAAATTGGAGAGGAGGAAGGAGGGGTGGACACCTATGCGTCATCAAGTCTGACGTGGATCTAGCTTAGACAGGAAGTTCTTGGAACTTGGAATACTACGTTAGTGAATCCAAAGCCTCCAATGATGCGTATACGGTAGTGTTTTAAAGTGTATTATTTGTTGTTTACAAAGTATTTTTTTAATATATCAAAATAATTTAATATTTTTAAAATTTATTTTTGATATTAAATATTACAATGATTTAAACACATAAAAAATTTAATATTAAAAAAAACATAAAAGTACAGTGTCAACAATGTATTTTATTTGATCATTTATATATTTAATAACAGTTTATATCATTAATAACATGTATTTTATTTGATAGAATATAATTTTTAAAAACAAGAAGAAAGTAAAATTCAGATTAAATTATATAAGAGTATTTCTGATAGTTATTATTAAAAAAAACTCTCTAATTTAATTTAATTATGTTTTTATTTTTGTATTATACTTTAAAAAATTGATTTTATATCTTGAGTCAAATAAAAAAATAAAAAAATTATCATCAAATATAATATATAAAAGAACAACATATCATATCTTGAGCCAAGTTTATGTGCTTGCATTTGGTTGATGGGAGAGGTTGTGGAGAGTGTGTCAAAGGAGATTTGGTTGGTCTTCAGTTGTGTAGGCTGGCATTGGCATCATAAAATTAGCTTCAGTAGTGTAGAATCTGCAGAATCGTACGAAAATAAACATTAAATTCTTCAGTAGTGTAGGCAGGAGTTATCAAGAATACTGTTAATCCTTTGGCATCATGCTATGGTTTAATGAGAACAGCTATGTTTTGGTTAAAAAGATAAGTGAGTAATGCTCTTAGCAACTTCACCACACACACACACTTGCTTACAAGAAGACTCTTAAAGCAATTTCACTCCATGTCTTCCCCGCAGTGCTAATAAAAGATAGGCTAGTTTCCACAAAAGAAATTGTTTCTGTGCAGATCGTTGGCGAGGAACATTATGAAACTGCGCAAAGAGTTAACCACGCACACTTCTGAGTGCATTTTCTCACTCCAATTTCCAAGATTAATCTATTAGTTCACTTGTTTAGAGACCATCATTCACTAAATTCAGTCTGGGATCGGGGCATTTTCTCACTCCAATTCCCAAGATTAATCTATTGGTTCTCTTGATTAGAAATTTTTATTTTTTAGAAATGCAGGGTATTCTGGGTTACCTTTGGTGTACTTGGAGTTAGCCTTTACACAAGGTGGCGGCCGTGGCTCCAAGAGTTTGTGGCAGAAGGATTCGAACTTGAAATCTCGAAGGAGAAAACCCCAAGCCCCAGCTCTGGACCAACCCCTTGAGGTTCTTGTTTGGAGACCTTCATTCACTAGATTCAGTCTGGGACTGGTTATGGTCATCATTTGTTTACACAGCTAGCCATGTTGAATTGCCCTACTCAGTCTGGGATTGGTTATGGTCATCATTTGTTTACACGGCCATGTTGAATTGCTCTCCTGAAGCTAATCTATGATGCCACTGCCTGCCTACCCTGTGCAGCAAGAGGTAAGATTAAATTCTGCAGAATCTTAGTAACATTTAGGTTTGTAGCTGCAGCTAAGGTGGTGTTTAGGCAAGTAGTGTAGTTTGTTAGGCAATGCTAACAATGTATATGATATGCTTGTAAAGATGATTCAATAAAGCTATTTTGTTGTTTTTAGATGAAACATCTATGAACTATTTGTGAATATATTCTTTAGAGATAAAATTAAAACATGAAATTTATTATGAAACAAGTGCATGAAAAATTGTTTGTTAAAATGCTTATTTGAGGCACCGCAATATATTATTTTGAGACTTGTTTGGTATTGCGGTAGCTGTTGTGGTTGAAGTTTGAAAAAAATTAATTTATAAAAAGCACTTTTAGTTGAGATTGATTTGGAAATATATATGTTTGGTTAAAACTGTGGTTGAAATTGAGGTTGAACAAAAAATAGCTTAATGTGTTTGGTTAAAAATGCTTTTGAAATTAAGGTTATAAAATAATTTTAAAAATATTTATTAATATTTATGGTTTTTAATTTAAATATTATAGATTTAACTATTGTTATTAAATCATGAAATAAATAATATTTTATATAAAATATTTTTATTATTCCATTAAACTATCTACAAAATTTCTTAAAAGCGCAACAACATCAAATAAAATATAATCAGGAACAAAGTTGGGATTACAAT
>Ga0325414_1007951_pt1 | contig 11217 bp, 4 predicted proteins | sample PopdelMetagenome_8_FD_206183 | JGI IMG/M metagenome (GOLD analysis project Ga0325414, IMG submission 206183) | Populus deltoides microbial communities from Bellville, Georgia, United States - Leaf-PdKOR-R3 | ecosystem: Host-associated > Plants > Phyllosphere > Phylloplane/Leaf | place: USA...
AAAATTAAAAATATTCATATAAATAAATTTTAAATTTAATATTAAATTATATCTTTTAACTTTCATATTACTTCATTAATTTTATATTACTTTTATAAATTACTCATATTAATTATATAATTAATAATATTATAATTATATTATATATAAAATATTTAAATTAGCTATATAATTATATTTAAATTAATTTAATATGAAATATATTAAAATATAATTAGCTTTTTTAAATAGCTTTTTATTATTGGAATGTATATAATAAAAAAAGCTATATTTATATTATTTTAAAAGTTAATGCTGTCCCCTTTTCAAATGAAATTGAATTTGGCCTTGGAAATCTGCCAGAAATTGCGAGGAACCACGCAGCAAAATCACACGAACGTGGCTGACTGCAAAGCCACACCAAGCGAACCACAACGGACTAGAGCATGCACAGATTTCGCATGCTTCTTTCCCATGATATTGATTTGATGCCGAAATATTTTAATGCTGGTCCGCGGATTGAGAATCTCCAAGCAAGAACTATTACAATTTACAATGTACAATCTTCTAGTCTGGAAACTGAGGTTCATAGAGGACATCGAGCTGAAATTAATTATTTCAAACAAAAAAATATTGGTGCTGGGAACTTGTACAGTCGACCGGCAAGAGAATCGATGCTGGGAAATTAATTTGCCAGTACCATTATTCCTCTTTCCTTTGAAGCATAACATTCAGAAAAATAAAAAAATTATAACATATACTGCAACACCTTATTTTTTTAATTTTTTTCATCCTTATTTTTTTTAATTGAGCTCTTTTACGCTTTAATTAATGACCAATTACGTATAAACGAATTGAAAGAATTCAATGAACGAAGAAAAGGAATGCCCAATTTGATATTCATAATATAAGTTTATTTTGATTCAAAAATTTGTTTTCTGTATTTTTTTGGTACTTGAATGAAAGAGACAAACTAGCTTTATTTAACTATATGTTCCCTAAAATAGTTCTCACTGTCAAATATATCAATTTTGTGAATATGCAGTTTTTATTTACTGTGAAATCAATTTTAAGTTTATAGAGTATGTTTACCTTCTCAATGTCTTGTAATCCAATTGATGGACAGTCGAAGAAAGGAACCAGTAAGTTCAAATTGCGTGAATACAACTTGGTACCTGATAAAAAAGCAAGGGGAATGAAGATTGAATTCCAAGTAATGCAAGCAGACTCTTATAGACTTTCATGGAACAATTAGAGACGAGAATTTGATTGAATATAGTTTCAGATCAGTTAGGGATCTCTTCAGTATCTGATGATTTGGCATAAATGAAACAGCTGAAGATGAATAATCACATAAAAGCTCAATGGTTTTTACCTTGGAATTTAATGGTTGGATCTTCAAAGATACAATCCTCATCATAAATTGTTGACGTGAAAACCCCTGCTTTTAATAATAATAAAACATTAATTAGCATGGGCAACTGTATGAGTATTTTGGTGCTAAAGGAGTAATTATCTGGATCTTCTATTGAGAGTAGGGTTGACATTTTCAAGGAATCATACCCAATGCAATCCCAAAACCTGAGAATAAAAACAAAACTGAGGTTTCATTTTTTTCTTTTCTGTTTCTTCTTTGATGAACATGGTGCAATTTTGTTAAGCCTGAATGAAAAAGAAAGTTCAAGCCAAAACCAGACAAGGCTACAAAGGAAGTGCATGGCAGTAACCCAAAACAGGAAAGAAGAGTAATATCCAAAAAAAAAGAAAGTCTACAACCCAAAAACAAAGACAAAAAAACATGTAGGAACAAGAGAGAAGGTCATTCAGCAGCAAGAAAATGGTCTATGGCAAGATCTAAATAGACAAACTGTTATGGGAGAAATACTTACGGTGCCTATCTGCATTGGATTCAGCAGCAAGAAAATGGTATAATGGGCCATTTTTACATATTGCGCTCTGTTGTAAAACGTTGGGTTGTGTGTGCGGCATTTAACTAGGCGTGCTCCATGAGACAGATTTTTCTACACGGGCCTTTAACGCCCTTTGTTTTACACAGTTAGCCGCAGTCTAAGCTGAAAAAAAAAGAAGCTTGAAACGCAGACAAACGTGTATCCCAATGGGTGAAGTTGTAACCCACAAATCAAACGGTTAGAATCCAATTTTCTTAAAGCCACTTTGTTTGTCTTTGAAAATCAATTGTTGGTATTTTAATATTTTTAAAACAAAAACAGAAATGATTCTTAAGAATCAAAATTCTCGTTTTTAATTTGCCAGTACCATTATTCCTTATATATGCTCTTATTAACGACCAGCAATTAGTCAAATTTAAAGAATTAAATGAGTGAGGAAAACATGAAAAAAAACGAAGGAAACGATTGTCGGATCTTATATTCATAAGATAAGTTTATTTTGAACTAAATATTTGTTTTGCTGTATTTTTCAGTACTTGGATGAGAAAAACTTGTTGAAAAATAGCATTAGAAAGAGAAAATTGAAGATTGGAACTGATTTCAGTGACAAAAAATATCAATATTGATGTCAAGGGTATTTTCATCAAAATAAAAAAATGGCTAAAATTACAAAATATATTATTTTTTTAAATAATTGTAACAAAATACATAATCTAAATATGTGTGCAAAACCAAATTAACAATTAAAGATACATATATTGAATTCCTTGACTTTTTTTTCATCCTTCTTCAATGTTGGGATTTTTGTTTTTTTTTTTTGGATTTTTTAATTTAATCATTCGGTTTATTTTGAACCTGCATCCATCATGATATGCTTTAATTTGATTTATATAAGATATATCACCTCACTTAAACATCTTTACATTTGCTATTCATTTGATTTATAAGTGAACCTAACATTGCAAATATATATATATATAACCAATCAACTGGCAAATAGGTAGCTCAATTTATTAGTTATTGAGTTTACTTTTTAGAGGTCACCAGTTCGAGTTTTACAAATCTTAAGGTCATTGGAAGCTGACATGATCATTAACTTCAGGGCCCGTGGAATTAGTCGAGATGCACACAAGCTGATCTGAACACCTATATTAACAATAAAAATAATATATAAAAAAAAGAGTTCATCATGAATCACACTATGACCACATCTATAAATTTATTAAAAAAAAAAATGATCGACACAGAAATATATATATATATATTGTATTTTAGTTATTACCTGTTGGTGATAGAAAAAGACACGAAAAACAACAGCCCACATGTCGGATGTGAGAATGGATAGATTGAACATTGTGGCTCCGCTTAACTGTATGCATTATGATTTCATCACAACACGTTTTCCATAAATACTTACTTTATCATTTGCTATTTTATATGACTTCCTGAGAATCCATACCGCAATGAAGGGGAGCATGCTAACTACTGAATTTCCAAGTACTTCATGATAAACATGTTATTGGTAGGTGAAGCTTTCATGGCATATACAGAGAGGCCTCCAATGCGACAGTTTGTAACATTTCATGACGGATTCATTGTATAAGTAAAGAAACAAAGAAAAGAACAGAAAAGAAAAGAAAAGAAAGGTTGTCAAATTCAGGAATGTGAAAGCAAAGAAAACCACAATAAACGTGATTGGCTATGATACGTTCCGTCCACTGGACTAGAGAAAAACTGAAGAGAACATGACTTCCCTGAGACCCCATGGCACAATCTGGGGCCAAGGGAGTTTACTAACTGTTGCATTTCCATGTTCATGATGCATCTAGTCCATGAGCATGATTAACAGGTTTTTGGCTGGTGAAGCTTTAATGGCATCATGCTGTGGATGTGCTTTGAAGTAACAAGAAGCAATTAACACGACAAGTTGTGACATTTCTTGACTGATTCAACACTAGCTAGTGATCTATTCAACTTTTCTAATTAAGCTCAAAAACAACTTCCAACAGATCCACACATGATATCACAGGCATCGGAAATTTTATACTACCAAGAGAATAACCAATAATATCTTATTAATTATTTTTTAGATTTATTTTAAAGAAAAAATAGATATAAATAGAAGAGATAATTAATCCTAAGTGTAGATATACATGCATAGAACAATTTTCGATCCACTATCTTGATATGTCATAAGACTGTTATCCTTCTCTGACATTAACAGCTACATTCAATAATCACCAATAGATCCTTCACTACTACAATCTTTATATTAACGATGGATTTTTTTATTGGTATTTACACTATCATTTCATTGGTAATTAATTTACCAACAAAATCACCGATAAAAATGCTCTGTCGGTGAATTTTTCATTGATAATTTTTTGTCTGTTGGTAATAAAAAAATATTATTACCAATGGATTTACTGTCGGAAAATCATGCAAAAAAAATAAAATTTCCAACTCCATTCCATTGGTATTTCCCTCGGCAAAATACCGTATGTAATTCCGTCGGTAATTATTTAAAAATATTTTTTAAAAAATCTATTTTACAAAACTATAAAATAATTAAATTAATATAAATCAACACTCTATAATACTCAAAATGCTTGGAAAAAAGAAGAAGAAAATCAACTTAAATAAATTTGCAACAAATAAATAACATAAAAAAAATAAATTCAACTAAAAACATTCATATGAAAAAAATTTAAAAATCCTATAAATAAATCAACTAAAAATTGATCTCATATTAAAAACAAATCCTATAACAACATTCATACAATTATTAAGAACAAAAACAATTAAAAATAAAATAAAAAACAAATATAGTGGAAAAAACACGAAAAAAGAAGAAAAAAGAAAAATCTTACCTTAATTTAGTTGCAAGTCAAGCTAAGAAAAAAAAACAAATCTGTAAAGTATATTAATTAAAAAAAAATTGTGAAGAAAAAAGAAGAAAGGAGAAGAAGATATACCTGAGCATGGAGGAGAAGAGAAGGAGTTGAGGAGAGAAGAGAAGAAAAAGAAATGGATATTGATGTTTTTTACATGTGGAGAAGAAGAAGAAGAAGAAGACGAAGACGAAGAAGAAAGGAGACAGGTCTGTTGTGAAATTAGGGATTCTAGGCTTTTTATTGGGGCGTTTTACCGACGGATAATTAAATATTAATATTTTAATCATTCCGTTTGTGATTCCTTCTGTAATATTTAATTTAAAATTTTAATTTAACAAAAATTTTCAAAAATCATCAAATATCACTGACGACTTTTCAATCCATCGATGATTCCACCTGTAATATTTAATTTAAATTTTTAATTTAATCAAAATTTTTCAGAAAACCACCAAATGACACTGACGACTTTTCAATCCGTTTGTGATTTTGTTTGTAAAAAACAGTAATTAACAATGCAATTGGAAAGTGAATAGTTCCAGAGCTCTCTGGAAAATACTGACAGAATTTTTCGTTGGTGATTTCTTTTGTAATAGACATGATAAACAGTGTTCACAGTTCACCAACGATTTTTTCGACGGAATAAATTTGTCGGAAATTCCGTTGGTAAAAATGACACATCATCGTTTTTTTTGCTTTGTTTTAATTATTTTTTCCCACTATAATTCTCTCGGTATATAGCGAGATAATATTTCCGTCGGTAAAATCCGTTAGACATTTACCGACAAAAATATTCCCTCGGTATTTTTGTTTGTATTTATCAATTTTCTAGTAGGGCTTGTAGAAACCAAACGAAATCAATAAGCATGAACAGAAATCAAAGAAACTAGAAACAACATATGAACCATCTCAAAACAATTCAATAAACATGAATAAAAATCAATAACATAATTATGAAATAAGGATAAATAAGTACTTGAATATGAAAGAATTACAATAATTACGTTACTTCTAACAACTTAATAATGAAAATGATATTTATTCCTCTTGAATCAAATGTCAAAGTTTAGCTCATAGCTGCTAGAAAATTGACAAAAATAAAGAAGAAAAGAATGTTGCAGAGCTCCTATTTCAGTAGTGTTCCACTCTATTTATTCTCTCCCTTGGCTGCTGAATTTCTTCATGATTCTTAGGCTAATTAGAAGTTTTTATGCCTACTTAATTCCTTCATTTTTTATCTGATTTTTAAGGTTGGTTAAATCCTTTAGAATTTTTATTGAAATCGGACTTTACTGTTGTCACAACTCTGCTGTAATATAGACTTTGCTGCAACTTAGACTTTGTTTCTGACTTAGTTTTTTATAATATCTGACCATTCCAGCTATATTATTTTATTCATGGAATATTATAGGATTGATTTACACCTTTCTTGGATCCTACAACCCATCATTTCTATGTCATAATCTCAGCCATAGTGGGATGCTCGACATCTTTAGTTTTTTCATCAGATCATGAAACCAATCTCGTCCTTCATATTGCATTTAGATTTTTGCCTTCAAAATGATTTTATCTAACTTGGTATCCTTAATGAAAGTTGTAGTCTTGAAGTGAAAATGATTTTAGGCTTTTGAATTGTATGATTTCGATGTCTGAGGCTCAAGATATGTCTGTTTGAATCTGTAGTGTGAAAGCAGAGAATCCTGCAGTAAGAGGATTTCAGCTTGATTTTGCAGGTCTAATTAGAGTTCCAAACGAACTCGGATTTCTTCCCATAATATCTTCTTGAAAAACTTGATATGTTTACTTTAACTTTGACTCAGCACGTGCTTATATTCTGAAATTATAACATAGTGAAAAACCTACAATAGGAAGCAAGGTCTGAAACATAAAATGTAAAAATTCTTATTTTTTAGCAATTAATTTACAAAGTCTCTTAGAGATGTTAAACTCATAAAAATAATTTCTAATAAGCTCAAAATACATTAAAAAGCTTAGTGTAAAAGAAATAAATTAAAACATGTGTATATTTTGTACTTATCATGGATTTAAAATAATCTAGTTGAGATTGTTTACAAAGCCTTGACAAATCAGCCACAAGTAGCAGCAGGGAAACAAGTTGTATATTGAGACACCATATCATAATTTATATCCAATAATCCAAGTGAGTATATACTAACTACAGAAATCCCAACTTCATGATGCATGATCACGTAAATGTACCATGAAGTAACCCGAAGCAATCATACAGAGAGTCCACATCTTACAATGTGACAGTTTGTGACAATTCATGACGGATTCATTAAGCAAAGAAAAGCTGTTTCGGACCATCCGGCCACGATAAAAGGTTGATTGCAAACGGACATAATTGCAATCAAATTCATGAAAGTGAAAGCAAAGAAAACCACAATAGCACATTAACTATCGACCAGGTATTTATGATAAATTTACGGGCTATATAAATTAATTGGAGAATAAAGACAAGCAACAGATTTCTGATATTCTGAACTTTTGATTGGCTATGACCCGTTCCGTCGACTAGACTAAAGAAAAAACAAAAAGAGAACATGACTTCCTGAGACCCCATGGCACAATCTGGGGCCAAGGGAGTTTACTAGCTATTGAATTTCCAACTTCATGATGCATCAAGTCCATTCGTCCCAATGAGCACGATAAACAGGTTAGTGGCCAGTGAGGCTTTCATGGAATAATGCTGGGGACGTACTATAAGCAATTAATTAACACGACAAGTTGTGACATTTCTTGACTGATGCAACACTAGTGATGTAGTTTTTTAAAGAAATATTTCAGCCGGTAAGGTTATAAAAATAATTTTATATTAATTTTTAAAAAGTTTTTTAAACTTAAAATTTATAATTTTGTTTATAATTTTATTAATTAGAATAAAAATATTAAAATTCAAATTCATAATTATTCGGTTATCAAAATTTTAATATAATATCAAGTAGTCATTCCAACAAAAAAAACTTAAGTGATCATGTAAATTTTTAAAAATAATTTTATATTACTTTCTGATAATATTTAACTTTGCAAAGCATGAAAACAACTTACAGTAGATCCACCCATGATATCACAGGCATAGCTTGTTGGTTTATAAATTCTAGAAAGTAATACACTCGTGAAGATTTCCTGAGTCAACGAGTCAATGTATAGACATTCATGGTGTTACAATCCCTTTTTTACCTCCAATTTCTATGCGTGTTTTCAAAATTATATTTAAAAAATAAATTAGATTTTTTATATTTAATTTAATTATGTTGATAATGAAAAAAGAAAGAAAAAAGAGTTTATGGTTCGAAATTAGAGGAAAGAAAGAAAAAGAGACTACTGTGATTAGGGACTAAAAATAATGGATTGTAACACAATATTATAAAATGTTTTTTTTTTTCATTGTAAAATATAGAGATGTGATATAAAATGATGCAGTAGATACGGATTCTTGTAATTTTATATTTAGTAGGAATTGAGGAGACTTGGTTATAAGGAGGGTGAGAATTGAGGAGAAGGTAGAAAAGCTACAGAGATAGGGTAGATTCAATACCACTGTTAGAAACTCAAGCTGACATCCGATCCAGTGAAATCCAATCAAGAAACCGTTGATTTTTTTTAAAACAATACTTTTCAAAACAACTTTGTTTTTACTTATTTTATAAAAAAAAATTAAATTTAAGATAGGTTAACCTTGTCTTATCCTGAATTGATCTCACTTGAGCTTAATCACTATGAAAATAAGCGTGTGAAAGGAATAAAAATACCGACAACCGACATACTCACTAGCCATTTGCAAAGGCAACATTGAGAAAAATATCATGATTATTGAGTAATGAAACAATATTAAACAATTTGCAAAGGCATTTACATATCTGTATTGTTCTTATGTAAGTGAAATTTTTTTATATTTAATTTAATTTTGTTGATAATGAAAATTTGGAACGATGACCCACATCATGTAAGAAAATTTCAGAATGAAAGATTCCTTTACCTTGCAATTCCAATTAATTGAGAGAGCCCGCGATTAATTAAGCAATCTCTTACATTATTTCTTCACCGATTCAATTAAGAAAACTGATGCAAATAAAAAACAAAATATTTTTTCATAGTTATTTTTATTTATTTTTATTTAGTTTAAAAATGAGCTACGGATCTTGAACAAATGAGCCAACAATTAAGCATTCTAGATATTATAGGACTTGGAATGAATTTTCCTACGATTTACCAAATCTTCCACCCAATAGAAACTGATGTCACTGTTGTTGACATATGTCAAATTCTGTAAAATAAGAACAAAGATGAATACGAAATTTCACAATTAAAAATTCCAACAAATATTCCATTTATTTTTTTCTATAAATACCTATCATTGGAGCCTAGGATCTTTATCTGCCATAGCAAACCATATCCCTTAGACATGATGTCCTTACTACAGAAACCATTCTTAAAGTTTCTCCAAGTCCTTTTTTTTCTCCTTCTAATGTGCATTCCTTCTTTCTTTGCCTTTCCTCCTAATTTCTCTGCAACTTCATTTGGTGCTGCCAAATATGTAGCTGCTGAAGGTAATAAAGAAGCGGAGGCCCTCCTAAAATGGAAAGCAAGTCTTGATGACAACCACAGCCAATCTGTCCTGTCTTCTTGGGTTGGTAGCAGCCCTTGCAGGTGGCTTGGAATCACTTGTGACAATTCTGAAAGTGTCGCGGATTTCGGCCTTCCAAATTTTGGTCTGAGAGGTACGCTTCATAGTTTCAACTTCTCATCCTTCCCCAATCTTCTCACTCTCAATCTCTCGAGCAATTCACTCTACGGAACTATTCCATCCCAAATTAGTAACCTGACCAAAATCACCAATTTAGACTTGAGTGATAATCATTTCACAGGAAATATTCCACATGAGATAGGATTGTTAACAAGTCTTAACTTTCTCTACCTTCATGAAAATAATATCATCGGTTTGATCCCAGACTCTATTGGAACCCTGAAACACCTATCCATTCTCTATCTATGGGGTAACAACCTCTTTGGCTTGATACCTCCAGAGATTGGATCACTACAGTCTCTCAGTTCCCTTGACTTGTCAAGCAATGATTTAAGTGGTAGGATCCCTTCTTCAATTGGAAATCTGAGAAACTTATCAATTCTTTCTCTTAGAGATAACAAACTTTCTGGTTCCATCCCTTCTTCTATTGGAAATCTGAGAAACTTATCTATTCTCAAAATCTCGATAAACAAACTTTCTAGTTCCATTCCTTCTTTTCTTGGGAATATGAGTAAGCTTATTGAGTTGCGCCTTAGTAAAAATAATCTCACCGGTTTGATCCCAGTCTCTATTGGAACTCTAAAACACCTATCCGTTCTTCATCTAGGGCATAACAACCTCTCTGGTTCTATTCCTTCTTCCATTGGGAACATGACTATGCTCACTCAACTTGCTCTGCATATGAATAATTTATCTGCATCTGTTCCTCGGGAAATAGGACATCTTGAATCCCTTGTTGAATTGAGTTTGCACACTAATAATCTCGATGGTTCTCTACCCCCTGAGATGAATAATCTCACACATTTGATGAATTTGCAATTGTCTTCAAACAATTTCACTGGCCATTTACCACGAGACTTGTGCCTTGGTGGGTTGCTTGTAAATTTTTCAGCCGGCTACAATCATTTTTCTGGTCCAATCCCTAAAAGCTTGCGAAATTGTACTAGTCTTTTTAGATTTAGGCTTGACTGGAACCAATTGACAGGGAATATTTCTGAAGATTTTGGCCTCTACCCAAACTTGAACTATGTGGACCTAAGTCACAATAATTTGTATGGTGAGCTTACGTGGAAATGGAGAGGTTTTCACAACTTGGTGAGCCTAAAATTGTCAAACAATAATATCTCCGGTGAGATACCATCAGAGCTTGGAGAGGCTACTGGGCTACACATGATTGATCTCTCGTCAAATCTCCTGAAGGGGACAATTCCAAAAGAATTGGGGCAGTTGAAGGCGTTGTACAACCTTACTCTTCATAACAACCATCTTTCTGGTGTCGTTCCCTTTGAAATCCAAATGCTATCTCAACTTCGTGCCCTTAATTTAGCTTTTAATAATCTTGGTGGATCAATCCCAAAACAAGTGGGGGAGTGCTCAAATTTATTACAGTTGAACTTGAGTCATAATAAGTTCACAGGGAGCATCCCATTTGAGATAGGCTTCCTGCATTTTCTTGGAGATCTAGATCTCAGTGGGAATCTACTGGCAGGAGAGATACCATCAAAAATTGGGCAATTGAAACAGTTAGAAACGATGAACCTCTCTCACAACAAACTTTCCGGTTTGATTCCAACTGCTTTTGTAGATTTGGTGAGCTTGACAGCTGTAGACATCTCCTACAATGAACTAGAGGGCCCTCTTCCCAAAATCAAAGCCTTCATTGAAGCTC
>Ga0325414_1007954_pt1 | contig 11216 bp, 8 predicted proteins | sample PopdelMetagenome_8_FD_206183 | JGI IMG/M metagenome (GOLD analysis project Ga0325414, IMG submission 206183) | Populus deltoides microbial communities from Bellville, Georgia, United States - Leaf-PdKOR-R3 | ecosystem: Host-associated > Plants > Phyllosphere > Phylloplane/Leaf | place: USA...
TAACAAAAACAAAATTAAACTTTTTGAATACACAATTAGCGCGCATTTGCAAACCGGGCTACTCTAGTGTTGGGTGTACACATGTCACGGCATTATCAGTGCTTTGGTTACTCGATCATGTTTATCATGTTTTGGAATATTTGACCATTTGATTAACAGTCCTAGATTAGGCTACTGTAGATTATGACATCCATTTTACGACATCTGAGGGTTTATTTTACACGTTTGTAGCTTCCAGCTACCTTACAAGGCCTTATGATTGATGGTAACTCGGTGATGCTAGCTTGTGGTCTGCTGTGGTATGTAGAGAAAAGTCGGAAAGAGAAATCGGATTAAAGAACTAGCAGGCACCGTTATTGTCCATTAAAAGACTGAATATGCTTCTGCCATGTATGGAGGCACTTTAGAACCCAGATGTGACTTGACAGTCATAATCTGATCAGATATATTTGAGAAACATCATCTGCACCATGCCTCCATGGCACCCTGGTGTCTTTGTGATTTGAATGATGAAATTGTGGGCTGCTAAAATGACATCCATCTAGACTGGAATATTTATGGATCTGATTTGAATGCAGGTTCATGTACATGTGGAAGTCAATGCATCAATACCATGAAGTTCAGAACCACATTGTGCAGCAAGTCCGTGGCCTTGTGAACCAATCAGCCAAGGGTGATTCAACTTCTGAATTGCACAAGCAGGCTACACGTGACCTTGAATCAGCTGTTTCTGCTTGGCACTCCAGTTTCTGCCACCTGATAAAGTTCCAACGGGACTTTATTCAATCCATCCATGGCTGGTTCAAGCTCACCCTTATTCCTGTAAGCAATGACAACATGAATGCCAACATGGAACCCTCTGATGTATATGCCTTCTGTGATGAGTGGAAGCTTGCCCTTGACCGTGTCCCTGACACAGTAGCTTCTGAAGCCATCAAGAGCTTTATCAATGTTGTTCATGTGATATCTACAAAACAAACTGAAGAGCTCAAGATTAGAAAGCGAACCGATACTGCATCAAAGGAGCTGGAAAAGAAGGCCTCCTCTCTTCGCAGCTTAGAAAGAAAGTTCTACCACTCATACTCCATGGTTGGCATTGGACCTCCTGATACTGGTGGATCTGATAATGGACAGTTTTTGGATGCTCGTGATCCACTGGCTGAAAAGAAATCAGAGCTTGTAGCCTGTCAGAGGCGTGTGGAAGATGAAATGCTGAGGCATGCTAAGGCAGTAGAGGTGACCAGAGCAATGACACTAAATAACCTTCAGACAGGCCTCCCTGGAGTTTTTCAGGCATTGACCAGTTTTTCTTCCTTGTTTATGGAGGCACTTCAATTGGTATGCAACCGTTCCTACGCCATCAAATAGCATACATAATTTTTCTACTTGAATTCGCGTTAAGCTGGAATTTCATAAGGGCTGGGAATTTTTTGGCTGTGAGCTCTTATGATTATTGTCATTATTTTCTTGGGGGGTTTTTGACATGTAAATATATGGAACTTTTTTGCGGTTTGGTCATCCTTCTAAGTTTAAAGAGAGTGAAATGTCTCTCTGTACAGGAATTTGCTTGGATTGTAGTATCAGGGTTTCACAATTTCAGCATGATTAATAAATTAATACTTCTTTTCCTCATGATTTTTGCTTTCACTGTTCTAGCTCCTTGCATTCGTTGCTTTGTAATGTGGAATCTATTATAGTTTGACCACTAACCTTCTACGAAAAAAACCTGAATTACCAGTTATCTTAACAATTTGGATAATGAATTTTTAAAAATTTTAGAGAATGAGTAATCTGGAGAATTACCTGTAAACAGGAGGAAAAAAAATCGGGCATCTCAAATTACTTGAATTATATTTTTAATTTATTTTTAAATTTATGAAATTAATGTGCTTGTGATTTTCCTTAAATCTAATTTTGGAGAGTCAAAAATTTTCTAGTATCTAATTTTATTTATCTAGTTAATTAAAAAATTTAGAGGAATTTCGGCTAAAAAATTAGTGGGTTCAAAATTCAGGTAATTCAGGGTATCCAAATTATCCGAAATATAAATAAGATAAAATGTAATTCAAAAAATTAAAACTTATTTTAAGTCAGAGAATTTACATAAAAAAATAAAATTCGGATAGTTCAAAAAACTATCTGAAATAGCTCCTTTTTATCCAATACTCACCTCTACCAGCTCATGAACACACTTTTTAATGGAGGACATGCTTAAAATCAGTTGAAAATAGACTTTATAATAATAATGTATAAAAATTGGTTAAAATATTTAAAGTATTAGAATTCTTAAACCCTAAAATTACAGCTGGAATTGTAAATAAATAAAGAGAAAACTCTATATTTTCTGAAAAGTTTATGATTCAATAATTTACCAAAAAAAATATAAATTCAAATAAAAAGAGTGATTAAATTCAAAATTAATTAGAAAAATAATTGAAAAAAACAAGATTTTCTAGATCTAATTTGAAGATCTTCCGGACCTAGCTGGTTACAGCAAACCACCCTCTTATAAGTCTGGCAAAATATGAACACGATGCAACAATCAAATATAAAGCCAGGCTACATGTTCTGACTTGCAACACTTTTGATGCCATCTAATCATTGAAATGAAATAAAAATATATACTAATTTGAAATTGTTTCTCAGAAGAATCCTTTTTCCATTCAAATCCAGAGATGCAAGGCAATTAAAAAATAAAGTGAAAAAAAAAAGAGGAAAACAAAGTGGTTTAGATTTGAGAATCCCACGCACGTTATACAGCTTCATTGCAGAAATCTAATTAAATTAACTTATAATTTTAGCTTTTTAAAGCCAATGATCTTACATTTCACCGGCAAGCAATAAACCTAACGAATAATAATATAATTGAACAGCCAGTTTAGTGGTCAGGTCCTCACTCATTCACTGCAAAGTTCAGTCCGCAACATATATTATATATATAGCATTCTGCACTGACAATATTGCTTGTTGAAAAGCAAACCTCAGTCATCTTCTCCAACTACAATTATTAGATTATTTACCTTCTGGGAAAAAAAACCAGTTACTTTATGTATTTTCTTACCTTGGATCTGAAGCCCTCTGCATGTCTTCTTTGTATAACAGCAAGAATCAGATCCTACCAAGCACTTGGTGTCTATTATGGAATCAAATGCTTGCTAACTTGCTTGAGTTAAATAATCCTGTTGCTGGACTAGAAGATGATTGGGTGGGTTAAAAATATGGAAAGATTGGAAAAAATGGCCATCTTTAATCCAAGTCATGTTACTTTACCAATTTTGACTCGTTATCCGATGCCTGGCAGCAGTAACAAGAACATATTAGCTGGAAACAGCTGAGGATATGATTGAGAGATCTTCGGGTGACCTTATAAGCCAATATACCTCAAGGTTTTTCTTTTCTTTTTCTTTACTTTTTATAATAGTTATGAGGCTTGGTTGAAGGCCCGGGTTGGAAATTAGCCGAGTTAACTTGCAGGCTAATAAATCAACCCAAATTTATTTCAAAATGATATTATTCTAGACAAAATCTTCAAAAATTCTTGGAATTATCCAGCCGAGTTTTACTTGGATCACGAGTTGACTCGTTTAATGATCTTTATTTTACCGTGTCAACTTCTCAAACAGTTTAAAAGCAAAACTAGCAGGGCCAGGCTTTTATAACTATGCCTTTTTGTTTGATAAATTAAGGCAACAAGCCAACAACTAGCAAATGTTACATAAACCAGTTACTAGCGAGTGTATGATTTCTTCATCCTCGCGTAATTGCTGTTCCTACTACTAGCGTTTTCAAAGCAATCCAGTCAACTTTCCCAAGTTCAGGTATGATACAGGGCGTGTCAGATAATCACCAAACGGCCGGTCACTTTCAAAACCACCTTGACAGAGTTGCTGATATTTAGACACCAGAAGAGGTAAAAAGGACTCCGCAAGAAGTGAAGCTGTAGCGTCCAGATGCATGTAACAATGGTGGGATAGAGGAGCAGGCAGGGGACCAAACTAATTGACGAAAAGAAAAGGCAAAGGAAAGGTATAAATGGGTGGGCCTTAAATTTCTAATACGATATCTTTTTGCCTTGAAAGAGTAACACAGGTTTTTGTCAATTTCATGCACGCTACGACAGCTGCTACAGGGGGGGATGCTTTATTTTTCAGTCATTGGAGCAGAGGTTGAATCTGGATATATCTCCTGCCTCGTTAATGGTAAATGGAACCCTGCAGGCTTGTAATTAGGAGTAGCAAAGCCGAGGTAGTTTTCACGGAAGTTTCCTAACCTCCATACGTGGCTTCCATTTCTGTCAAAGGCAACTTTCAATCATCTTGCGGCTCCAGAAATGAAAAATAAAATTATAGAAAATTATTTAGTATTGTTATTAAAAATAAATATTTGTAAAATTAAAAATAAATCAAATATTTAAATATTTGTTTAAATTATAATTATTTTATAGAAAGTAAATCAAAGCAATTTATGAAAAAAAATTCAAAATCTAGTAAATATTGAAAAAAAAAATAGAAAAGACTGAAAAGAAAAAAAAAAAAATATATATATATATATATATATATATATATATATTCACTAAACAGCGAGAGAGAATATCCCAGTAATTTTAGACATATAAGGTAATAATTAGGAGAAAAGGCAATTTATGAAGAGAAATTAAAAATTTAACAAATATTAAAAGAAAAAATTAAAAAGAAAAAAATTCACTGTTCATATCCCAGCCTTTTTAGATTTATTAGGAAATAATTAGGAGAAAGTAACACGGATTATTTTTAAAATATATTGAAAAATTGTGAACATATTAAATTACTTAAATATCTAAATTCAGTTAATAAAAGTCCATTGGATCGCGAGATATCCTACCCCGTCCGTCTCCATATTGAAATATTTCCGAGTATTTCTACCACCTCCATGCCCGTCTCCATGGAAACTAAAGTTCCTCCGCTCCCCCCGTCTCATCTGGGTAAATGGGACAGACCTCCATGAAACCAGGTTTTCATGATTGTCATCACTATCACCAACCGGAATATTTTAACCATTGGTTTTTTGAGATCCGCCAATGGAAACCCCCCTCATTCAATGAATAAAATTTTTAGTATTGCTCAGTAATGAAACTGGTAAAACCTGGCCATGATATCATTTAGTTCTTAAAAATGCCACTCGACTAAGAATACTAAGCTTGTAATGATTCAAATGGATCGTGATGCTCAACCACTAAAACCCAATGGGCGAAACCTAAACTACTCTGTAAATTAAAGCTACTGATTTCCAACTGATGCTTTATCCTCTTATGAGGAAGGTGATTATCAGAACAGGGTAATGCAGGCATGTTCTTGTAAGATTTAACAAATGACACATTTACTATACAGGCTGAATACAGCTAAACAAGCCTGTACTAAAAGAACTCAAAGTCCAGATAATTACCCCCAGGCCTCGCGTCTGTCCCAGCCATCCTCCTTTTGCTGCTGCTGCCAACAATGCCGACCCCAATTTTGTCGACTGCCCCAGACTTGACAGGAGGCGGCTCAGTTTCCACTGGTCTTGGCACTTCAGGTGGCGTGCTACACCTAATTAGAGCCCAATTCACACCTTCAAAGAAAGGGTGCTGCTTGATCTCAGTTGCACCCCTCTTCACCCCTAACCTGTGTTGAGGTTCCTTCACCAGTAAGCCTCGGATCAAATCTCGACTAGCATAACTAGTTGCTGGTGAATCTGGGAATCTAAGCTGCTGCCCGACCACATTGAACAGGGTAGCTCGGTTTCCTGAACCCTTGAATGGGGTTTTACCATATAATAGCTCATGCAAGAAAATGCCAAATGTCCACCAATCAACTGCACTGCCATGCCCTTCTCCCTTGATGATTTCAGGGGCCAGGTATTCATGGGTACCAACAAAGGACATGGACCGAGCAGCTGTTGGTTCTGCCACTAGTTCTGGAAGTGAACTAGTTTGCAGCCCAAGATCTTTTCCTGGTTTTCTGTTTTTTTTCTTACTTTTCTGAGGGAAGATACGAGGCACAAAACATGAAGGTAGGATGCAAGCCGACGAAGGCTCAATACAGGCAGGCTGAACGCAGAATGCACCACCAACAGCTCGTTTTGAAGGGTCAGAATCAAATGAGGTTCTTATCAGGGTTGGTGAAACTGCACATCTAAGGGAAAGGTCAAAGTCTGAAAGCATTATGTGGCCATCATCACGGACAAGGACATTTTCAGGTTTCAAGTCTCTGTAAACAACTCCAAGCATGTGAAGATATTCAAGTGCTAATAAAACCTCTGCCGCATAAAATCTGCACGCATTAAGAAAGCAATTATTAAATAGTTTCTCGGCTCAAAATTACTAATGTTATCAAAAATTAGACGGTGATCAAATCAAAAAAGGGAGAGCTGGAGGGTAGGAGAGAACATTTTGCAGCAGAAATAGTATTTATCCTTGATGAGGGACAATCTATTTTGTTCCTAAAATATCATGGAAGGAAATCCATCTGACTCCAGAGGGATCCCTCCATTTCATAGTTATCAGCAAAAACCTAACATCAAGATCTAGTTTGGGACATTATTTGAACGTAGTTGATAGGTAACTTGTGCAGTCCAAAAGTATGAAGCTTCATGTACAGGAATGTTTACTACACATTGGGGGCTACAAAGAGGTAGAGATAGATTTCAATCGTTTCATAGGGGTTGGAATATTGAACTGAGCCATATTTTTGTTTCCAAAGCATTCAGAATAGGTACTCTAGTGAACTAGCATCACTTGTTGTGCGTGAGATCTTACAACAGTGACTGGAGCATTTTACCATATAAATGAGGCAGCATTCTCAAGATCCTGTTAGATAGAAGACAAACGCAACACTCTCAGTCCTGGGAGTACTTTAGATTGTGAAAGAGGAGATTGGTGATGCTGCCATCCTATAGGAAGGAAACTTGCATGTAAAATTTCAACAGGGCCAAGAATTGGAAATTGAAATTAGACAATATCAGGGAGAGTCAAAGTCTGAACTCTGCAACTGGTTTCTATTAAGGCAGCCCAATATGACACAGTACATTTATGTTCCACTGATCTCCTTTAAGTGCATGCACTCCCTAGACTAGATCTGAATGCTATTGTTGTCCCAAAGCGAGAAAGAAATATGACAGGAAACAACAGCTAGCGACAACAAAACTCGTTCATTTCCCATCCCTGCATTGGTATGTGGGCTAAAATATGACAGCGTTAATCAATGGAAGACATCTGCATTTAATATTTTGAAAACAAATACTATGGAAGCTACATAAGTCCACTGCGTTTAACATTTTAGAACTTGATCCAATTTTCTACAAGCTTAATCATTTCTTCTATGCTTACCTTTTTCCACGTTAGTTTAATATTTCACTGGTTTTCATCCCTGATAACTTGAAGGACACAGAAACTCATACATGGAGATTTTAATTTTATACTTACATGAGGAAATATAATGAATTATCCACTAAAAGAAACTATGATGCTATGTTTCCATCTTTGCAATTCACTACAGTAACAGGCACTATATACAAGCAATCAAATTTGAACTGTGGTAAAAACCCATCTACATGTGCCTTTCTAGCCTTTTATTTTGTACACAGTTTAAGCATTAACAATGAGTGAATAAAAAATCATGGAATTGTCCACTAAAAGAAATTATGATGCTATGTTTCCATCTTTGCAATTCACTACAGTAACAGGCGCTATTTACAAACAATCAAGTTTGAACTGTGGTAAAAACCCATTTACATGTGCCTTTCTGCCTTTCATTTTGCACACAGTTTAAGCATCAACGATGAGTGAAAAAAATAAATCATGGACATGGTTTTCCTAAGCAGTCTGAGATGATAGCATGGAGTGGAAAATTTTCTTGTGATGTTGACTAGACACAGCTAGGAATATTGTTTTAGGTTTTGAAGTGATCTAGCTTTGTTAACAAGGAAAAGGGTTCTGAACAATCAATTAGTTTATTCTCATAACTATAACATGACGGTCCCATTAACTTTTAACTATGAAAAAATTTGAAAACTACGCACCTCCAACAAAACAGAAAAACTTAGCAGCACACAACTTCTAACCTGATGTTTAATCACATGCTGCGAAGCAAGGCATAGTAGGAAATGGCATAAAGGAAGAGAACTAAAGACACCACTCTTTGTTCAAAATGATCAAATAAATAAATGCTGCAGGTAATGGAGAGATGCTAGACTAAAAAACGTACCTTGCAGCATACTCAGAAAAATGTTTCCCAGGTTGTCGTTGCCTCAGAGTGTGCAGATCACCTCCTGGACAATACTCCATTACCAAACATGAGAATCTGTCTGTCTCAAAATGAGTATACAAAGTCGGCAGAAATGGATGATCTAACAACTGCAAAATCTCCCTTTCTGTCTGAGCCCTTGTCAACTTTTTCCTGCTTGCAAGGGAAGCCTTGTCCATTACTTTCATTGCAAAAAAACACCGAGTCCCGCTCAGCTCTGAGAGATAAACACTGCCAATGTCACCACACCCAAGCCGTTTGAATAATCTAAAGTGATTCATACCCAAAAATCCATCCCGTGTTCGAATGGCAAGAATAGCCTTCCACCTAGGATCATTTCCTTTGTGAGGCTTATTTGCACTCCCAGTAATATTGCTCCAATTACTGTCATCACTAAGGCCACTGCTGTCACTTGCTCGACTAACACTAGTCTTTGCACTTTCGAGTGAATCCCCTCTAACACTCCCTTTTGTGCTCTCACAGTTTCTATCTATACTAAGCATGCCATCACTTGTAATAGCATCGCTCCGATATGTACTGGCACAGCTATTGACAATGCTCATAGCTGTGACAACACCAGTACTGTCAATGCTGCTATGTGGACTCACATCACCACTAGGAGGCAAAGAGGTGTCCCACACACAATCGTTCTCTTCTGAATCAGGTGGAAGGAGAGAGTTTTCTGTATTTTGTGATGCACGAGGAACTGAAAATGGAGTAGGCAATGCAACTAAGTCATTAGGTTCTTCAACCAAACTTTCTGCTGGAGAAAGAACCACCAGGCTTGGTTTTTTGGGTGGAACCCTGATTGAAAGATCTTCTAGAAAAGGCCCCTTCACAGACATACTCTTCACAAGGCATCGAGGCTCAGCTTTCTTTTGACCGATTGGTACATACACTGTTTTCATTATTAGATCTGTATCAATAGGTTCAGGTGGATGACTTGCCCCGGAGAAAGAACCAGGGCAACCTTCATCAAAGTAATCACCACTGCCCTTAGAAGTAACAACATCAGGCATCAACTCTTCTTCAATAATTGCAGAGACTTTTCCTTTCCACGGTCTAACAGGCACAGGAAAGTCTGTAATTTGGGGTTGTTTTACGTTAAATCGCCCCGCCACGTCTCTTACCAGACCTGTATGCAGCTTGGGTGCCTGGCTCGCTTCTCTCCCAGACACTACATAAGCATTTAACGATACCTGACTCACAACAGGCAGTTTCACAGGAAGAGCCTTCGATTCTGCAACCCTTTCCATATTATGAAATTAATAATATTACATGGATTGATCCTTCTGCTGATAAACCTGCAAATGGAGATCAAAGAGTCCACTAATCATTAGGCACTTTGAACAGCCCGTATTTATTTATCCAAACAACATCCGCAGAGTCAAGTTATTCTTAGGAAAAACATAATATGATTACCTCTTGTTCAAGCACAATCAAGACAAGCAGAAATATAGATATCATCAATCAAAATTTTCTTCAAAGAAGAACACAAAAGAATCTCAAAGCAATTCACCCACTACCCAATCTACTACCTAATTTTCGTTTCGGGGGTCACTAAATCTCTTTTATTACATTGATTTCCTAGCTGTTTAGATTTCTGAACAACACGTTTATGCTAGAACTAAAAACAAAAACTTTGAAATGTCATTAAACAAATTAGATACAATCACCAACCGTTTTGTACAAGGCAGTTGAGCAAAAAAAAACCTAACCTCCAAATCTGACTGCATCAAGCATCTAAAAATTCAATAAACGAAAAAAAAATTCTTAACTTCATTCACAATCAACTGCAATAAAGTAACAAAAGGCAAAGAAATGTGGAATTCGATGAACTTGCTTTGCGATTATTCCCCTTACCACCATTCCTTACCTTAAAAAACCCTGTAATTCCACGCAATAACATAAAAAGTCAAAATAAAAATCCAAAATTCTGAAGCAGAGAGAGATCTCGAAACCCTAGATAGAAATTAAACAAAGCAAGAGGAAGGAACAACCGAACAGCATTTAACCAGAAACAAAGAGAACATAACAAAATAAATAATTAAAAATTATATAAAAAGGCACCTGTTAAACAAATAAACGAAAATGAAAAGGGAATCTTGTACGGCAGAATTATGCTGAGAGACAGAAGACAGCTGGAAGTTTTTTCCTCTTCTTGTTTCTCTCTTTCTAAAAGCTTAGAAATGAAACTAAATTAATAAGAGTCCTGCTTATTCTCGCACCCTATCTCTAAAACACACACTTTCTCTCTCTAAATCTCTCAAAATTTTGCTAGCTCTCTCCCTGGAATGCTCCGACAGGGTAGCTCGGCTGCAAGAAAAGCTTTGGTTGATGGTTGCAGGGAGTAGTGTTTGCTTTAGCTTTTCTTCCGCTACTTTGTATGGATGGGCAGCAGGGAAGTACTGTGGTGCTAGTGTTGTTGAATTGCTGGCTTTTCCTCCTTTTTTTTTTGCTTTTCAGTTGCTGCTGAGGGAGAGAAGACGAGAGGGTGGGGGGGACCAGTGTGTATTGGGTGTGGGATCCACTGTGTTTGTGCTTTAAGCTACACAAATCTCCCTCTCTTGGTTTTGCAGGATCGGGTTTGGATTCTCCATTTTCGTTTTATTTCTCACTCCCGTTTTTAGCGCGTGTTAGATATCTTTTTGTTTTTGATATTTCACTCCGTATAAACCATATTTATCAGAATTTTAGTGTTGAACCTTCGGAAAAAGAGATGTCATCTAATTGTTTTTTTTAAATAGTTTTTTTTTCACTTTTTTAAAAAACAATTATAGTTAAATTTCAAATACTCTAGACAGCAAGGAGTCGTTCGATTCACCTTTTAAGTTTTATCTATATATTTACTAATATCGGTTTTTTTGAAGGATATTTGAAAGAATTCTAAGTATATGATTCTGAAATAGTATCAGTCAATAAATATATAATTTTTGTTTCTATGAAAAATATCCATTC
>Ga0325414_1007958_pt1 | contig 11213 bp, 4 predicted proteins | sample PopdelMetagenome_8_FD_206183 | JGI IMG/M metagenome (GOLD analysis project Ga0325414, IMG submission 206183) | Populus deltoides microbial communities from Bellville, Georgia, United States - Leaf-PdKOR-R3 | ecosystem: Host-associated > Plants > Phyllosphere > Phylloplane/Leaf | place: USA...
TAATTTTTCTCCAGTCTTTTAACAGATGAAAATTTAGTTTTATCAAGTATTAAAGTCGTTGATATTTTAAGATGTGAGTATCTCTCAGTTGGTTCAATTTATATAAGAAATTCAACTAAATTATTTTTTAAAAAAAAACTTAAATAATTTGGTACTATCGTTTGGTTTTCTATTTTAAAAAATTGAATTTATCCATTAAACTTTTTTTTTTTTTTTTTTTTTTTTTTAAAGGCTTTGATGTAATGAGCCTAAACTTTTTTTTTTTTTTTTTTTATAGAAATCAGTTCAATTCTATTACCTATCGAAATTTGTTCTTGGATATTTTTAATTAGGCTTTAATGTAATTGGCTTAAGCTTCTTCTTTTTTTTTTCAATTTAAAAGAAAATTAGTTTGATTTTTTGGTTTGTCAAATCTAAAACTATAATCAATTGATTCATCTCCATGCCAGAATACCAATATATATATATATTCAAAATTCAGAGATATCTTCGAGTTAGCTTATACTCTAAATTGCTCCAAATACGACTAGTGCTTTTAGAAAGCTATGTCCCTTGGATGCTATCCAAATTTCGAATAGAAGAAGTCGAAGAACGCTATGAAATCTTTATATTCATCAATAAATGATTGAATAGATACGAATAGAAAAATATCCTTAATCTGTACAGTACTAATTAGTATGGCTATGCCAGTACTGATGCTTCCTTTAGTCCCTTGCATCGCGTGTCCGACCTCCAGCTATCAAGCACAAAGAGAGTATAGTTAAAGAAATCCAAAATGTTTCTCGTATTTATACCTTGCAGTCTCAAGTGTTGTCAAGTTTTTCACTTTCATATACATGTCATACGTTGAGAAGTGGGGGCATTGTTTTAAAGCCTACATGGGTATATAGGGACCTGACTAATTCGAGGTATGAATCTGTTCGAGTTGAAAAAAAAATAAAAAAATAACTTGGACTGATCTAATTAAAATCCAGGTCGATCAATGACCTAATCAACCCGAAATAAACATAGTTCTTATCCTGACTTGGTTATCCTCAAACTCATAGATCAACTCCAAGCTTTACATTCACAATGTTTTGTACCTTCTCTAACTATTTCGGTAACGAAGCACAATTAACTTGATCCCTTTTCTACTTCATAACTTCACGAAATCAATTCTTGTTGCATCGCTTCACCTCCATTCTTAAAAAAATAATAGAAAGAAAAAGAAAACCAAGTTAGTGAGTTGATAATCGGGCTAGTGAACATAAATTATAATTTGTGGGAGACTCTAATCTTTGATGGTGTCGTATGAAGAAGTTATACAAAAATTTAATGGTGTGAGAAATAAAGAAGAGAGTCAAGATTATATGGGATGAGATTTTATAATTTTAAAGTTAATCTAATTAAAGAGCACAAGAAGTAGATATCCATTGCCACTTGAAATAAAGAGAAAGGAGTGTAGGGTGGTTATTACTTGAAAATGGGCTGATAAATGGGCTGATAAAGGATAAGAAAAAACTTTTACCTAAAAATTATGATGTCATATGAGGTTGGGTTTTAAATTTGACCTTGGGTTAAGGTTCAAGTGTAAAAATAATATTTATTAAAAATTAAATCAAATCAATTTAGATTAATCTAGTTTGATTTTCTTAACACATGACTTGAGTTTTATAAGAATAAATTTTATAATTATGAATGGGAGAGAGAAGATATTGGTTAGTTGATGGCTATCTTAAGTTACTTTAACATTATATATTTTAAATCTTAACCTAAAATTGTTCTTAAATGGTAATTTCAGGCTAATAGTATGCAATAATATGATGAGCTATATAATACACAAGTAAGAATCTTTATCCAAAACCAAGAAATGTTCTTTACTTCTCTCTCTTTTTTCTTTTTTCTTTTTTTATATTTACCTCTTTTCTTTATGAATAACAATCACCTGCATATATTTATTTATGAGAGAATCAACATATTTAATTCTTACTAAACTTATGTTCAATATTTTTAAAATTTATTTTTAATAAATTCATTATCTTATACCTTTCTCTAATAAATAGTTCAGGATATTAATAAGAATTTTAATGTGATTAATTTTCTTATTAAATTTTGAAAAAATATTCATTGAATTTATGTTAAATAATTTTTTTTTGGAAATAATCAAATTAGATTTGATTCAATATTCTAAGTGTTAGAAATATTTTTTTACGGTAGCCAAATAACTAGAATTAAAGCATGCAATATTATATCGAATGTCTGCCGCTTCATTTCCTTGATATATTAAGATAACATATAACAGAATCAAACATAACATTTTTTATATAAGATAATTTAGTGATCTCAAGTCTAAAGATCATTTACATAACTGTCACGTGAACGTTTCTATAGACATAGATGATCTTACCAAATGAAATTCTCATGCTGGTCAATTCAGTGTACATGTCTTATGACAATCACCTACATATTAGTTCTAAGCATCCCCTATATCTTTATTTATGAGAACAAATGCATCATTTCACAAAGAAAAGAACATAATATGTATCGGTCTCTGAGACTTTATAAATTAGAGGTGATCATTTTCAGTTCGGTTCGGTTTTTATAAAAAAAAAGTAACCAAACCGAAATTAAAAAAAATCGAAACCGAAACGACCAGTCTCGGTTCGGTTTAGTTTTTTAAAATAAAAACCGGTTCAAACCGGTTTGGCTCGTTTTTTTCCCGTTTTGGCTCGATTTTTTTAGTTTGGCTCGTTTTTTTCCGGTTTGGCTCTGCTTTTTTCCTGTTTGGGTTTGATTCGGTTTGTTTTTTTGGTTTCAGGCTTATAAAACCGAAACCGAACCAAACCGGTCGGTTTTTCCAAAATTTTAATCGGTTTAGTTGGTTTTTTTTCATGGTTCGGTTTTTTTGGTTATTTTTTTTTCCGGTTTTCTCGGTTTTTCAGTTTTTTTGCTCACCCCTACCATAAATGTCCAGTATTTAAGAAAGCATCGACCATGAATATTTTAGGAATAATGCTTTAATGCAATAGGAATCTTATAATTATAACAATTTTATAATTTTCTTTGCAAAATATTTTTTATCCCATGAACTTTAATCTTTACTTTAGATTAATTAATCTAATATGATATGAATATTAAAGATAAATTAAGTCTTTATTAATAATAAATATATATTTACTTTAATATAATAATATCATGTATAACCAACCGATTGACTACAAAACATATTAAATGACATGTGTTTTATTTTTTCATGTTTGTAGATTTAAAATTGAATGCACTCCAGGCTTTTTTTAAACAATTTTTTATGTTTTGAACAGTATTGTTATGATAAACTAAGTTAATACATGTATGAATTGTGTAAACAATGAGTAATGAGGCAACTTGTTTTGTTAGAATCTTAAAGTTTATCACTTAGGTTTTGCATGGAATACAAGTAAGAAAAGAAATATAGGAGCGTGTGCTTTTGGGCTAATGTGTTTCTTTACCGGAATTCCAAGGAATTTAGATGAACAGCCACCTCATTTTGTTGTTCCAGTTTTGAACGTTGGCAAATCAATATACATGCATCCATGGTCAGTAGATAGTTGCTTTCCTTCTAAAAGAATCGTTTCTAAACCCAGTTTTCATAATCTGCAGAAAGTAGAGAATGTTAGGCTGCTAGTTCTTCCTTTAAGTAACATGCTGATCCAACGGTAACCTTTTCGTTGCAACCCAGTTTTTTAATTTTTGCCCTTTTAAATGCTTAGGCTTGTCAGTCCAGCTTATGTTGTGAAAAGAAATAGAAAGATAACCCAATTAAAAAACCGAGAGAGTTCATCATGTGGTTAATATATAATCGTCAGTGGCTACAGTTTAGGGTTTCTTGGTAAATTGTCTGCGTTTATTACTTTACTGTCATGAGTTTTGATAAGCCAACATGTACTTTCATGATCAGTAAAATAAATAAAAAAATGTTTATTCCTTGAAATTATGAGAGTGTAATAGGCTTCTGCAATGCAAAATCTTGTCTTCATTTACCTGCAATTCAGTTCTAAGAAATCTATAAACAAAAGAAAAATAACTTTGTTTGCTCATTTCGTTACTGGAAGTTCACATCTCAGCAGCAGAAGTTTTTCTTTCTTTCTTCAGTTTTTCTCCTTACATTTTCCTTGCTATAGAAGCTGGACTGGTAGTTTTCTTGAATCATAATGTATTGGCAAAGCATAATCTTCTTTTCCTTTGTCCAGGTTATGTTATAAAAGGAGACTAGAAAGAGAATACATTATTTTAGTTTTGTCCCGCCGTTAATAATATTTGTAGATTATGTATTATATATATGCAGACGCAAATAAAATGTCGGTCATTAATTTAAAATCACATAAAAATCACATAACATTAATATAAGTGGTGCATCCAGAGTTTTTTAAATGAAAAGATAAATTACTAAGAAATATTATATTATGTCGATATGTATTAGAAATCAATTCAAAACATATATACTAACTCATATTAAGTCAAATTAATTTAAAAATACTTTAAAATAAAAAAGCTTACATTATAATTGTTCTCTTCGAATTTTTATATTTTGAAACCGCTTCATAATAACTTCATTATTAATCTTATCAAAGATATCTTTCTCAATATATACAATCAAACTGTCATTCATCCACTTATCTCTCTTCCTATTCTGCAATCTACTTTTGACAATATGCATAGCAGAAAAAACTCTCTTCACTGTAGCAGTTGCAACTGGTAGAAGTAATAACAATTTGATAAGCATATATACTAATGGAAATATCAAATTCTTCTTTGTTTTTATCATTTTCTCTGCAAGACTAACAATACCTTCAATACCAGAGAACTCATCATCATCACGTAGATCAATAATATATGTATCAAGTCGGTCACCAAGTATCATAAGGTCCACTATAGAGAATTCATTGGGATAAAAATGAGCAAGGTGAATAAGCTTTTCTTTGTTGAAAGTAGAAAAAGAGTCACTTGGGTTTAAACATGCCACACAAAGAAGTAACTTCATACTCGTCTCAATAAAACAATCATCCAACTCAGTAAGTTGCATGTCAATGATATTGTTAAACAATTCATAACAAAAATGGTGTAGGTTTATAATCCCTTGAGATTTTCCCCTTGAACGCCCACGAAGCTTGTACTCACAATCAATGTTTAGAATATTAATATCATGTTTGATGCAAAAAGATGACACTTCTTCCAATAAAGATTCTCAATCATTCTCTCTCATCATTTTAAATCATTTTTTGATGTTTTCAATAAACTCATAGCATTTTCTATGTCTTGATCTTTTCTTTGTAATACTTGTGAGAACTCATTAGTAACTGCTAGTATCATTCTCAAACAATAAAGCATGAACACAAAATTAAATGATTCTATAATATTAAAACCCTTAAATTGTCATAAACCCTAATATTTTTAATAACTAATTATTAAAGAATAAAATTAAAATTAGATAATGAAACAAATAGAAAAGATGAAGGAAATTTATGTAAAGCATAAAGCAAAAGGCAAAAGAGGTTAATTGTTTAATTGTACTTGAAGAGAAATTTGCATATGGAAGAGAGGCAGGGAACAACAACTCGAAAGAAAAAAAGACTCTCGGTTAGTTAGGGTAAGAAGAAGAAAGAAAAGAGAAAAATTTAGGGTAATGAGCTGGACATATTTATTATATATTATATTAAGATATAAGTCAACAATAACAACTTTTCTTTCGTGTATCAACCATTCACCAAACTATTATATTAATATTTTAATATAAAAAATATTTAAAAAAATAAAGGGAAAATTGCTCCTTTTTGTCTTTATGTGGCTCTGCTATTTATTGATATGCATTAAAGTTTATTTTCTGCGATCCAATATTTTTACAATCTTAGATGTACTCTAGAAAAATGGAAGGAAAGGCATAAAATCATAATTTTTTTAGAGCTTGTATAAAATACATGCTCAAATTGCTTATATGATAAATTATTTATTTGGTAAATAAAATTCAAGGTTTTTAGATGTTAATCTAGAAATTGGAGGATTAGAACTTTTTAAATGGCTTTTTATTAAAAGTCTTTTTTTTTTACATGTTATTTCCATGTTGTCTTTTCTAAAAAAGAACAAAAATAAATTTTCATGACATTACAGGTTTTTATATTGAGTTCTTATAACTTCTTTATAAAAATCCATTAAGATTTAACCTACGTTAAAAGGTTTATTGGACCGACATTCCAAATCTTTCATAAACCCATTTTTTTCTATTAAAATAACATCATGTCTAAAATATTTTGCTAATCACTCTTGGTATTTAAGGTAAATAAAATATAAGTTGTTATCTTGGATATTAAAAAGAGTAGCCCACCTTTTTATTTCAAATAATACAACAAGTCTTTAATCAAATACACTTATCGACCTAGCTATTAAAACCAACTTTAATCAAAACATCACTGACTAGATAAAAACTTGATGAAAACTCATCAAAGCATTTTGGTACTCATTTTAGGGTTAAAAACCATGTGTTAGATCTACATCAATATCTAAAACTAGGATACTCTTTGACCTAACAATTAAAGACAAATTGAACCAAAACATCACTAACTTGATGAAAACTTGACAGAAACTCATTGGAAACTTGTTAATGCATTTTCAAACTCATTTTAAGGTTGAAAATAATATGTTAAGTATATGTCAATCCCTAAAACCAGGAGACTTATCATCTTTACCATTGAAAATCAAGTTTAATTAAAATGTAGCCAACTTTACTAAAACTCGAAGAAAGCTCATCAATGCATTTTGAACTCGTTTTAGGGTTAGAAACCATTTGTTAGGTCTACATCGATCTCTATAACTAAGAAACTTATTGACTTGAATATTTAGAAAGTTTAAACAAAGAATGTTAAGGGGCAAAACAAAAAACACAAACCATTTAAGGAAAATACATTAGGTTTCACCTAGACTCATAATATTTAAAATCATGGTATTATGATGCATATCAAAAGCTAGGTATAACTTGAAGCAAAAACATCTCAGAAGGTTTGAAATGAAATATTAAACACCAAAATATTTATTCTAAATAGGGCATGAGTTTATACCTTGATGAAGGTTGTTGCTGCTATTACAAAAAGGATGCAACTGTTTCTAGATTTAGAGACTTAAAATAACAATATTTAGAGTTGGGGTCTCACAAAAGTTTTAGATCTCATTCTCATCTTTACAAATAACTTAAACTTGATTTATTATGAATATAACTCTATATATAGATTAAAAACCAAAGTAGGGTTTGAGTTGTAGTAAGCTTCTAGACAGATTTAGACTTCTTCATTTCTTTTATGTTTAGAACTTTAAAATGGCAGGATTGAGTTTTCGACTATTTATAAAAGTTTTAGCCCTAGGTATTAACTTTCTAAAAGATAAATAATGCTTGAAAAGAAGGTGTTAAGCTTCAACTAGAACTAAAAAACCAAATAGTGTTTTGATTTGATTGGACCAGTCTGCCTTTTCCAAATCAAACCTTTCTTGGTGAATATCTTTGTTTTTTTTTCAGCCTCCTTTTCGTTCTTTCCCCTTTTTTCTAATATTTTTGCCCTTTTATAAGCCTTAAAGAAGGATCTAGAACCTCTCATTCAACATTTAATCTTGTCCCTTAACTTTGTAAAATTGATGTTCTCCATCCAGCTCTTTTTACTAGTTGTCTTTATTATAGATGAAATAATGTGTCTTTTATGGTAATGGTGTTGTTGGTTTTGAAGGACATCTTTTGCTGGGTTTGGTTATAAGAAAAACAGGATGAAGAGCTATGTTTTTTATGGTTTGATCATACAACATTTACAGCTAAAAAAAAGATGCTATAATGAGGTGTCAGTTTATAGAGATGTATAGCAGTTGTATGAATTATGATGGTATATTTTTTGGCATGCTTTTATAGCATAAAAATAAGGTGCAAAGATTGAAGTTTTGGAAGAATATGCAATAAAAAAAGGTGTAAGGATTCATTTTTTTAATTGATTATACAAAGTATGCAACAACAAAATAGGATGAAGACTATGATAACAGGTACAAGGATTGTATTATTGGCACAATTGCAAGATAAAAAATGGTTTCAAAAGGTGGGCTTTTAGTTGATTTTATAACTTGAATAAGAGACAAATTGGCCTTTTTTTAGCAATAATAAAGGGTATATGAGTTGTATTTTCATGATAAATTGTACAATATTTAAAGAATGAAAAAAGGTTTGAAAATGTGTCCTTTTGCCTCTTTTTGTAGAAACATGGATGAAAATTTGAGTTTTTATGGCTTAACTTTGAAACAGATAACAAAGGGATGGAAAGGGTGTCTTTTGACATGATTTACAACATATTATGTGAGCTTTAAAGGTGAATTTATGGCTACAATTAGCCATACAATAGTAGAGAGAGAGAGAGAGAGAGAGAGAGATAAAGCATGAGTTTTGGTTTGTTCTTATGAGAAAATACATATGAGGTTTTTATTAGGATGTGAGAAAGAAAAATAGAAAAACATTATCGTTTGTTATTAAAAAAATGGTAACAAAAGGATTAAAAATGTGAAACAGCTGAGAATTGGTCCAATTGTGTCAAAATGCATTTTCAATGGAAACTGTATTTTTGGTTTTTTTTCTATTTTGAAACAAAGTAGAAAGAAGTGATTGAAACAAGGGATTAAATTCGAGATATTACATCCATGATATTGAGTGAACTGCTAAACCACATTAACTTTATTAGATAAATCACTACAATACCAAAGAATCTAGTCCTGCTAAGTATAAATATGATAACCATGTTAGGTTAGTAGGATATAATATTGAGTAATGTCAAACTTTTAAAGTTTAAATACTGACTAAACATAGTTGGATTTCATTTGAAGGAAACCTAGTTTTGCCTAACACAAGAACAAATCCTCTTCTAAACTATATAGTTGCCAACATAGATCATGTGAAGATTAATGGGCATGGAATGAGATGGTGTTATAAGTATGTAATGAGATGGTGTCAAACTTTTAAAATGTTGCTTTCAGAAACAATTTTTTTTTTATTTTCATATGGGATAAACAACACTTTTTAATGATATCATTTTCTATTTGACATTGTCATTTATTATAAATCAAGAAATATGAGTTTAAAAGTATTATTTGACATTTTATTTTATCTATAAGAGGATCATATATAAATGAAAAATGCATTTATAAAATCTTCTAAAATTGGTCCAATTCCAAAATTGTTTGAGTCACTAATGAATTATTTTTTTTATTTGAATGTTTTTGTTTTGTTTTATTTTAATGCCACTAATGAACTTCTCGTGGTAGATTTGTTTTATGGAGAAAAATAAAATTGAGCCTTGGACTAGATTTTATTTTTAAATTATATAATTTGGCAGGTTTATATAGCTTAATGCACATGTCTTTATTATCTTGGATTTTTTGTAAATAGTTTTTTGAACTTGTATTTTGTTTATATGGTTTGACATATGGATTTGGGCCTAAAATTCTAAATCCAAATTAACTTTATGTTTTATTAGGTATGGGCTCATAATCGAGTCACCTAAATAAATCAATAATCATTGACCACCTAAATGAACTAGCCACAAATCAGCATCAAATCACAAGTAACCTCTAAATGCATCACTAAATCAGTAGCAACAACAACACATGATCATATGTATTAACCTTCTCTCTCCCCCCCCCCTCCATAATGCAACACTTTAACCTCTAGACATACGGATCCATGTATTGATAATAGTAGGTTTTACATGCCACCATATCAATAGCCAAGTTTAGCATGTTTTGAAGGTAGTTTTATCCTCTTTTATACTTTATGGTATCTTTATATTTGTATGTATTTGTGATATTTTAAATACTTTTATTGTACCAGTACATGAGGTCTCAGAAGTTGTAAATTATTGAGAACTTTAGAGGTTAGGGTAGAGATAATCGAGGACTTGTAAGGAGTAATAATGTAAGGTTCAACATCTTATAATAAGGTTGGAAAGATTGAAACTGTTGATATTTGAATTATACAAGGCATTTTAATTTCCTTTAAGTATGATTTTTTTATTAAGTTTTTTTGTGCTTGATTGGTTTTGCTTGAAAATATATTTTTATAAAGTTATTATTGGATTTGAGCTATGTACATGACCTTTACCACACCAATTTTGATATTGATATAAAAATCATATTATTTGATTTTTTGCTTAAAATATATGTTTGTTATCATGTTATTTTCATTGTTATTGCTTAGATTGATTTCATGTTCAGTTGGGTTTTCGTGTAAAATCCATGACATAACCAATTTTAGGTTGATGTAGTTAGAATTAAAATTGTGTACATGTTTGTCATTGTGTTAGTTTTTTTTACATGAAAATCCTTTCCCTTCTAAAACTCTAACTTTAAAATTACTTTCATGTAATGTTGTTTATATTCATTTGTTGCAAGTGTGGTTTGTATTCATTTGGTTTTTTATGCCATATTTTTTCAAGAGTAATTTTTACGCTAATTTATTGCATTTTTTATGCTAAAAATATACATTCATGTGCCGACTCGATAAGAATGATAGTTGTTCATTACCAAACATGAAAAAGAAGGCTAAAATCAATCATAAAAAGTAAAAGTGATTAAGAAGAGTTCTTATTATTGTATCCACTTTATAATTTTCTTTGCAAAATATTTTTATTGCAAGAATTTTATTTATAATTTTCTTTACTTTGTATTCATTACTAAAAAATCAGCTTCATTAATTAATGAATATTAAAGATAAATAAAATTATTTGTTAATTATAAATATATTTTGTATAAATAAAGTTAGCATCACATGTAACTAACTAATTGGCTAGATGACATATACACTAGCAGGAATTGATTCTTAAATTGTCAAAGAAAGGTCTTATAAAAGGCCTTCCACATCTTATGTATATAAAAAAAGTGATGTTATGCATGTCAATGGGAAGCAAGTCAAGAGCTCTTTCAAGGTTAATAATCAATTTTTCACAAATCATGCACTTCAACTCCTTTATATGGATTTATTTGGTCCTATGCGTGTTTCAAGTCTTGGTGGTAAAATTTTGCATTTGTTATTGTTGATAATTGCTTTATTATGTCAAGCTTTCTCAAAGTTTTGTAAAAGAGTTCAAAATGAAAAAAATTGTTTTATTTCCAAAATTAAAAGTGATCATGGTAGAGAATTTAACAATCTTGCTTTTGAAAATAGTTCTAACCATGAATTTTCTACT
>Ga0325414_1007961_pt1 | contig 11210 bp, 9 predicted proteins | sample PopdelMetagenome_8_FD_206183 | JGI IMG/M metagenome (GOLD analysis project Ga0325414, IMG submission 206183) | Populus deltoides microbial communities from Bellville, Georgia, United States - Leaf-PdKOR-R3 | ecosystem: Host-associated > Plants > Phyllosphere > Phylloplane/Leaf | place: USA...
CTCCTAAAGATGAAAGAATACATGATTTCTGATTTGTAGAAGGGAGAGTTTGTGTTTCTTCTCTTATGGCTGCCACCCTTCTTTCTTTGATTCTACTGCACTCCCTCTCCCTCTCTCTTGGCTCTCTAAGATCATGAACTTAGCTGCCTATTTATACACAAATTGTAAGTAAGAAAAATCAAAGTTCAAGTGTGAACATCAAGAGATGGTGGTAGTGTGAAGGCAGCTGGTGGCTGGTGGCTGGTTTGTGGCTGGTGGTTTGAGGTTGGTGGCTTGAGGTTGGTGGCTGCCTTCCTTGACCTTCTGGATTGATTTACTTGAGGAGCTAAATTGCTGAAATTAAAACTTGGATGCCGGTTTTGATGCTTCGGGATGTAATTTGGATTCGTTTCTTCACGAAACCTGTTTGCCGGCAGAATTCAGTTGTCATCTTTGCAAAATCATATCTCCCTCATATGACATCGTTTTTGGCTGCAATTTGGAGCGTTTGTAGCCATTTGAGTCAGGAATCCAAAACAATTGAGTTTGCATAAATTGGATATCTACAGCTCCAGATATTGAATTTTTAATGGACAAAGGTCAACACTGGCAGAATGCGAGTTTTGACTTTGAAGGATGTGATTTCCATGCTCTTTGTATTTTTATTTTTCCTGACTTAGATTTCCAGAAAGGTATGGATGTTATCTTTCTAATGCCACTGGAATCACTTCGTTTCGACTTTTAGAGCTCATGCTCTGCACAAAACATCGACTGAGGGTCAAATCTGCCAATTACCTCCAATTTACTCCTTTTTGTATCTTTCATCTAAAGGTGCCTTCAAAACATAAAACAAAGAATATCAAGGCATTTTATACATAAAACAATAGGCAAAACACTAGTTAAATGTGAGTGAAACTATCGAATAATATGGTTACATCATCTACATCTCTCTTTAATTTCCCATTACCCATTTCCCCTCTGATAAGCTAGCAAGAATCGTTACAGAGATGAACAGAAAAGTGAATACAATTAAAGGAAGATACTGCAATGCAAAGGAAGAAGAAAAAGTTTCTGTGTATATTCACTTATTATGTTTTCCAGCACTGTTACATTCATTTTATATGAACTAAAGGTGAGAAGCTTGTTTACGTAATCTAATCAACAGTAACAGACATTGTTAACTGTCTAAAAATATTAACAAACTTTCTAACCATTGTATTCTCTATTCTCTTAACAGGTGACAGAAGCAGAGCCTTTGATATCTTGACATTCCCCCTCAATCGTAGGCTTGGAGGAACCAAGCATAAGATTGGAACAATGATGCCGAAATAAAAGAGTGGAAAGACCTTTAGTTAGAATATCGGCAAATTGATCGGCAGAAGAGACATGTTGAACCAACAAATCACCTTTGATAACACGTTCTCGAACAAAATGAAAATCAATTTGGAGATGCTTCATTCTGGAATGGAAGACAGTATTGGAAGCAAGGGAAATAGCAGAGAGATGTCACAATGAATTAACAGAGGAATATGTAAAGGAATGTGAATGTCACAGAGCAGCTGGCGAATCCAGGCAAGTTCGGCAGCAGCAATTGCTAGAGCTCGATACTCAGCCTCAGTAGATGATCGAGAAACAATATGTTGTTTCTTAGAAGCCCAAGAAATAGGAATGGAGCTGAGGAAGACAATAGAGCGAGAGACAAAATGTCGATCATTAGGATCACCGGCCCAATCAGCATCACTATAAGCCTGCAGATTAAGACGACTTGGCTGAAAATGAAGGCCAACATCAAGGGTACCTTTAAGATACTCCAATATTCTTTTGACAGCCACAACATGAGAATGCATGGGATTATGCATAAATTGGCAAGCTTGGTTCACAGAGAAGGCAATATCAAGCCTAGTGAACGTGAGACACTGCAATGCTCCAACTATGCTCCGATATTGTTGTGGATGAGAGTAGGGCTGACCATCATCTTTGAGCAAATGATGATAAGGAAGACAAGGAGTATCATAGGATTTGGAATTCTGTAAATCAACTCTAGCAAGTAAGTCTGTGATATAACCTGTCTGGGACACAAATAAACTAGAAGGGAGATAAGAGATCTACAATCCCAAAAAATAATTCAACTTGTCGAGATCCTTCATATCAAATTCCCGAGTCAAGGCAGCAATGACTGAAGAAAGAAGAGAAGAATGACTGCCAGTAAGTATGATATCATCTACATAGAGCAGCAAGATCACAACACCAAGAGAAGAATGTTGAACAAATAGAGAGGGATCGACAAAAGATGTTTGAAACCCCAAACTTGGTAAAAAACTGGTAAAGCGTTCATTCTAGGCACGAGGAGCCTATTTAAGGCCATACAAGGACTTCCTGAGTCTGTAAACAAAGTCAGAAGGATGAAGTTTACTCACAAAAACTTGGGGTTGAGTTATATAAACCTCCTCATGAGAATACCATGCAAAAAGGCATTGGTAACGTCAAGCTACCATAAGGACCAGTTAAACTGAGCTGCAAGAGCAAGAATCAAATGAACTGTAGTAGGTTTCACGACAGGACTGAAAGTTTCATTATAGTCAATACCTTCCTTTTGACTGAAACCCTTGGCCACCAATCGAGCTTTATGCCTAGCTATAGAACCATCCGTATGCTTCTTGATTCTGTAGACCCATTTATAGCTAACAAGATTCTTAGCAGGTGGGAGAGGCACCAAGTCCCAAGTACCTTGTGCATGAAGAGCATCAATTTACACCTGCATAGCAAACTGCCATTCAGGAATGGTGGAAGCAGCCTTGAAGGAACTGGGTTCAACCAGAGAAAGAGCAACAGACTGTACAGAGCCAGAGTAAGCCTTTCTTTTAGAAATACCATTCTTAGACCTGGTGGTCATTGGATGAAGATTCATCGGTGAAAGAGGTAGGACCACACATAGATTCTGTAACAACCCGGCTTTTTAAGCCAAAAACAATAGTAATTTTTTTTTGTACTTGACACGCATCGTGTCGGAAATCGGCAAACTCGTGCCCTCTCATCATCAAGATACAATCAACATTTCATTTAAAAGTGATTCTTACATATACACAGAATATTATGTTTGCATAACTAGAAGTTCATATTAAAATATACATGCATAGACATGAGTTTGTATTCTATCCTATAAGTGGTCATCACGAATTTAAACAAGAAGGATCTAATAACAGTTATGCATTCAATACATTGATTCATACAAAATATATCATGATTTAGAATGCAACTACATGATTCCTTGTAAAAGTAGGTTCCCGTGTATTGGGTTTCCTAGGCACCTTATTGATGTGATGTCCCTGCTGCAATACAAAAATATTTACAAGAATGCAATTACTTAAATAATAATAATGATAAGAAATGGTCTAGCAGTTTAATGAAGCATTAGCATTATCTCATGTTTGAAACATGACACTTGTAGTTCCTTCATGTTTTTGGTATAAACAACTTGTAGTACATATAGATGTACCAATTCTTACAATCAGTCATAATCTTAAATCCGGTCATCCTCTTAAAGCATCATTTACCGAGGTTAACCGTTCACTCACTCCGGCCATCCACTTCGAATGTCATCAACCAAAACTAATCAACCATTTGTCTTGGTCATCCATTCGAATGCCATCAACCGAAGCTAATCAACCATTTTCCCATTCATCTATTCGGATGCCATTAGCCGAAGCAAATCTTGTAATTCATCTCCCGGCAATCCTATCACGGATGCCATTAGCCGAAGCTAATCTTGTAATTCATCTCCTGGCGATCCTATCACGGATGCCATTAGCCGAAGCTAATCTTGTAAATATGCTAGGTTTTATTTACTTTGAACACGATATTTATTATAATTACATTCACCAGAAGAATTTTAAATTGTATAAATGCAAATAGGAGGGAAAATCACGCACCTACTTCATCTGTCTCGTGACCTCCCCTAACAAAAGATCCAATCCTGGTTGCCCCTCCTGAATCACAAGGAAGTTTTTGGTTATGATTCCTTCAAGCCGATATTATAGAGAATCCATATTCATCCATTACTCATATGTTACTTTCTATGTATGTTCATTTCCTCATAATAACATACATACATATATCATGTATATTTTCAGAGTTAGTATCTCAATGTGCAAGTGTTCGTATGACTCAATTCTTTTATATTTTTATACATAGTATTCACGTGAAAGTCTACTGTTACTGTCTAACTTTGAATTGTTACTGTTCAATTTCCAATTGTTACTGTCTAGCTTTGAACTGTTACTGTCTAGACATTTAAACTGTTACTGTCTACACATTGAACTATTACTGTCCACACATTGAACCGTTACTGTCCAACCGTTAATGTCTAACTTTAAACTGTTACTGTCTAGACATTTGAACTGTTAATGTCTACACATTGAACTGTTACTGTCCAACCGTTACTGTCTAACTTTGAACTATTACTGTCCAATCGTGCCTCAGATTTTTACCTATATCTAGAGTTATAGAACTCTATTTCAAGCAAGATTGGTCTCGTTGGAAAGCTAAGACACAAGGCTACAAGTTCTCTAAAGAAAGGAGAACCTAGTTCTATCTCTAAGATAGTCAAAATTGCTCATCAACAAACATTTGGATTGTTACTGTCTCGTTTTTGAATTGTTACTGTCTGACCTCTCCTTATATTTTTAATTATATATGGAGTTATAGAACTCTAATTCAAGAAAGATTAATCTCGTTGGAAAGCTAAGACATGAGGCTACAAGTTCTCTGAGAAAGGAGAACCCAGTTCTGCCTTTAAGATAGTCAAAATTGCTCATCAAAAAATCAGACTTACTGCTCTACAGGGTCTATCATGATCAAGTCTCAGTTGATAACCCATAACTGGAGTTCTACAGCTCTAAATTGAGCAAGACCAATTTCTTTAGTTATCTAACATCCAAGACTACAATTTTTATGAAGGAACCTGGTTCTAATTCCCTCATCCTCCTATCCAAAATCTTACTGAAAGTTAGGAGACGAGTCTGTCCAGATTCGTCACCTCCCCTCCCCTTCACACATAACTTTCACAACTATATTTTCTGGGTAAATTATCATGGTTTCATGTCCCCAATCACTTACCACACCTGAATTAACTTAATTTTAACAACAAATACTTTCCCCCCAATTCATTATCGAATTTGAAATGACTTATAAGATCATGTTTAGAACACCTTACCCAGCACAAATTAAGGTTTTGATCTTCAACCAGTTGAAGATTTTTCAACTCCCTCCTTTCTTATCTAATGACAGCCAGCCCTCCATCTTCTCTCCTTGTTCAATTTTCTTGTCAATCCCTTGCCCACAAGTGTTTATTCCATCTATAAACCCTTAATCTTGGATGGATTCTTGAAATTTTGGTGTTTCTCTCTTGATTTTGCAAGAATGGATACAAAAACTCCCTCTTTTCTTTCCTTATGATTTCTGCAGATTTTTGGGGTGAGAATAGGAGTATTTATGCTCTATAATTTTTCTTATTTGCATTTAGGCCCCCACATCTTTTTTTTTCTTCTTATAATTAAGTTATACCTCTTTTCATTTCTTATGATTTTACCCCACAACTTTTAGTTTAGTTTATTTTCTTTAATTTAATCCAACCCTCAATATTTTCGAGTTAATTTATAATGTCTCGAAATATTTCGTCCAGAAACTTATATCCAAAAATTTCTGAATTCTCGTTTTGATTTAACCATATGCATGAATTTCTTCACTTTTATTTCTCATGTAGTTAGTTTGCAATCTACACAACCTTTATTTTTCCCCGGGGTTTAACTTCTAATCTCCTCCATCAAGCTTGTAGAGATAGTGGAAGTAGTTAGAGCAAATAATTCTTGACTGGTAATCCTGGATAATGCATCAGCCGACACATTTTCTTGTCCCTGTTTGTATTCAATGTCATAGTCGTATCCCAGTAGTTTGACCACCCATAGATGTTGAGCTGGGGTAGTCATTTTTTGGTGAAGAAGATATTTGAGGCTGATGTGGTCTGTGCGGATATGGAAGTGTCTGCCCCACAAGTAATGCTTCCACTTAGTAACTACATGTAAAATAGCAAGCATTTATATTTTATAAACGGAAAGAGTTTGTTGTTTGGGACCTAATGATTTGCTAATGAAAGCAATGGGGTGGCCTTCTTGTAACAATATTGCCCCTGTACCTGTCAAGGAAGCATCTGTCTCTACAACAAATGCCTTTGTGAAATCGGGGAGTGCCAAAACAGGAGCACTAGTCATCAAGACCTTCAATTGGTTGAATGCTTTAGAAGCTTCCTTATTCCATCCTTTAGCATCTTTCCTGAGCAGCAGTGTTAATGGTTTACTGATGCTTCCATACCCTTTAACAAACCTGCGATAATAACCTGTCAGTCCCAAAAATCCCCTCAACTGTTTCAAACTTTGAGGTATCGGCCAATCCACAATTGCTTGTATCTTGAGAGGGTCTGTTACCACGCCATGATTAGTAATGATGTGTCCCAAGTATTCCACCTGTGTGTGACAGAAAAAACATTTGGTAGCTTTGGCCACCAGTTGATTAGCTCTTAATAGTTCTAGAACCAACTCTAAGTGCTCATAATGGTCAATCAAGGTCCGACTATAGACTAGGATGTCATCAAAGAACACCAGAATGAACTTATGCAAGTGTTTCCTAAAAATTTCATTCATGAGGCTCTGAAAGGTGGCTGGAGCATTGGTTAACGCGAACGGCATAACCAAAAATTCATAATGGCCACTGTGAGTACGAAATGCAGTCTTGAATTCTTCTCCTGCAGCCATACGAATTTGGTGGTAACCAGATTTAAGGTCGATCTTGGAGAAGATAATGGCTCCGTCCAATTCCTCTAGCAATTCCTCAATCATGGGAATAGGATATTTGTCCTTGATTGTGAATTGATTCAAAGCTCGATAGTTTACACACAGTCTCCATGTAGAATCTTTTTTCCTCACCAAAATGACTGGAGATGTGAAAGGACTGTTACTAGTCCTAATGATTCCAGTCTCCAACATTTCTGTTCTTGTAACCCAATTTTGGATCACCAAGATTTTCTCGAATGTTATTTTATTTCTATTATTATTTATAAAAATCCAAAAAAATTAAGAAAAAGTTTAAAATTCAAAAATATATTTTTCTCGAGTCAACCGCATCTTTCCATTAAAACCGATTCCATCGGGTCAATACAGGTCAAACCATGTCGATCAAGGTAAAAAATGAGTTTTCGGGCCGTTTCGGGTCAAAACTGTCATTTTCGATCAAAACCAAGTCCACCGGGTCAATACGGGTCAAACCATGTCGACCAGGATAAAAAATGAGTTTTCGGGCCATTTCGGGTCAAAACCATCATTTTCAATCAAAAACGAGTCCACCGGGTCAAACCATGTCGACCAGGGTAAAAAATGAGTTTTCGGGTTGTTTCGGGTCAAAACCGAGTCCACCAAGTCAATACGGGTCCAACCATGTCGACCGGGATAAAAAAATGAGTTTCAGGCCATTTTGGGTCAAAAGTGTTATTTTTTGTCAAAACCCGGTCCACCAAGTTGATACCCATCGAAAGTTTTTTTTTAGTGTTTCAACATAATTTTCGGTCATTAAAATTGATTTTTAGCGGTTGAATCAGGCTTTTTGTAATACTGATTTAAGTTTTTAGTTTTACCTATATAAATATTTATTATTATATATAATAAAACAAAATCAATAATACAGAAATTTGTCATAATAGGCGGGGCAGTTGTGCCGAAAGCAGACAGAGTAGTTGTGGCGATGAAATTTTTCTTTAAAGCAGATCTGTGCCAACTGCATTGGATTTATGTCCCCTATCAGTGGCTATAAATAGCCAGTGACAATTCGCCAGAGAAGAAAAAAGAGAGGAAAGAAAAAGAAAGAAAGAAAAAAAGAAGAAAAAAGAACAAAAGAAATTTGTGATTACTATTAAGTTGTTTTTGCTATTCCTTCACACTAGTAAGATATTCATTTTTTTAAAAGAACAATTTGAAAATCCTAAAAATATCCCAACCATTAGATCTAATAGTATTTAGTTCTGGACTTTTGATTTAAAACAATACAATAGGGCTTATCACACTAGATTAAAACCCAAATCCATCTCAGCCCTTAAAACAATCGACCCTTCGATCCTGTTGTGCCACGTCACCCGATGTACCAAGCTCTTGGTATACCGCGCCATACCAGATCAAACCTCAGCCCATCCAGACCGTCCGATCAACTTGTAGATCAAGCCAATCACAGCCGAAGGATCAGTTCATCCGCGATCCAATGGTTCACAACCTTCAGCTGCACTGGTGTACCATGCTAACATTCACACCGTAGCAAAATCTCGGAGTCTCTCTCACATCTTGCCGGCGATTCTCTCTCTCTCATCCGATCTCCCATTTCCGGCCGTTTGAAGCCATCGAATCACCACAGAAAGGTTTCTAGACTCCTACAAAGCAAAACCCCGGCCGTTTCAGCGTTTTATCCTCCCTATCTAGCCGGAAAAAGGCCGCGATTTTCGTCGGCCACCCGAAGCTTCAAACCGATGATTCTCCCTAATCAACCATCAACGGCCGTCGAAACCACCGTCATCAGAATCCTCTCCCTCATATCTACCAGAATCAACCATTTGTTTGCCGGAAATCTCGCTGGAAAATTTCACCGCCTCCAACAGTAATGGCGCGTGAGCCACACACGCCACCAGGGGCATTTTCATAATTTTTCGAGAAATTCAAGGATATTTCAGTCTTTTACCTATACAGTGGCACTCAAGTAATTTTTTGGGGTTCCTAATGGTATTTTTGATATTTATATATATATAAATACTTGTAAATTTTCTTGCATGTGAAAAAAACAAAAAAACCAAAAATAAAATATAAAAGGAATAACGACGTAGGTCCAACACCCATCTTATCATGTCATCGTTCGTGGGTCCAAAGCCTAATTCTCAAGTATAGTTATATCCATTTCTCAATAATATCAAAATAATTTTTGTTTTATAAATGAATATTGTTTGTCAACACGTCTCTTTTATTTACAGAAAAGGATGGATTATGTCCATTATTTCTTTTGGTAACCCAGACGTAATTCTCCTTTTTAGGGACAAACATCAATATTTTAGACGAGTCTCCTATTTTTTAGGGACTGATGTCATTTTTTGACGTCTCTCCTATGAATATTGTTTGTCGACACGTCTCTTTTATTTGCAAAAAAAGGACCGATGTCAAAAGTTTAAATACCAAATATGGATTATGTCCATTATTATTTCTTTAGGTAACTCAGACGTAACTCTCCTTTTTAGGGACAAACGTCAATATTTTAGACGAGCCTCCTCTGATGTCATTTTTAACGTGTCTCCTATTTTTAGGGACTGACGTTGACCATTTTTTTAAAAAACAAAATTGTAAATAAGCTCAAAATATAATAGCATTTGAATCAAATAAAAAACACACAAGTAAGGGTAACCTTTCTCTTGAAAGGATGTTTTAAGGGTGGTGTCTACCTTCCCTTAATCATAACTAACCCCGTACCTGAATCTTTGGGACCAGTGTCTAATTTGGGATTTCTAGTTCCCTCAAATTACTAGATGACGACTCCAATAAAATCTTCATTTCCCCCAATCGAGAGAAAAACCCTTTTTGTTAAATAAACAAAAAGTGGAGCCGTCGCCCGACGTCGTGTATCGACAGAATGGCGACTCCACTGGGGACTTAGGGTTGAGCCAACTGCTTGTGTTTGCTTTTCATTTGCTCTTTCTTATTGCTATTTATTTCTAGGCATTTATTTTATTTACATTATTTATTTTATGCGATATCTATTGTAAATCATTTCAATTTTTCAGATTGCACATGCATGCATGTTATTTATTTGTGTATTCACACACTTCACGGTGAACCCATAAAAGCTCTGGACCCGAGCTCGTCCTTTTTAAGATTAAAAAAGAAAGATTCAAGTGGCAAGTGTGACCTATGTCCACTGATGCTCATTTGGACTTTCGCTTAGATTGCAACCCACCCTATACAATGGGTATTGTGGATTTTCCCCCCATACTCATGTTGTATAAGGTTAAGAGGTCGACTACCCTATGGGTAATTCGGGCAATCTAAGAACCAAAGAATATCTTTAAGATTAGACTAAACTGAGCCAAATCTTATAAGCTAGATCCTATCAATTAGGATATACCTTTTAGGACACAAACAAATGTCAATGCATTAACATACATGTTCATATACATTTCATATTCTCATTAAATCTCCACCGATCCTTATAGGAAGTGTCGCACCCGACATCGCGGCGGCCCTAAAAATAATTCTATCGTAAAAAGGAACAGATTTCTGGCATCATGTTCTTTTAGGGGAAAATGTCTTGTTTGGGGAGTCGCCACCTAGTATTATGGTCACTAGGAACCCTAACTGGTCAACAGAAATTCTATGGTTCGGGACTGGTTACGTAAAAGGGAAGATATTATCACCCCTTAAACGTTTTGCCTAAGGCAAACTGCTTTGCTGTTTTTTTTTAAATGCTAAAATTTCTTATTGGTTTACGTTCTGATGATTTATTCACAATATCCCTGACTCTGGCGCCAGTGAATATTCGACTACGAATAATTCCAACTCTGGCGTTGGTAACTATTACGTAGCCATAAAAATAAATTTAGATTAATATATTTTTTTATTCCTGACTCTAACACTAGTGAATAAACAAATAAACTAAATTCATTTTATTACGCATTCGCATATTTTTTAAATTCATGTAAATAATAAAAAAAATCAGTTTTTGTTTATTCCTAACTCTGGCGTCAGTGAATAAATAAATCAATTTATTTTTCATACATGCACATATATTTTTTTATATAAATAAAATAAAATAAAATGAATAAGAATAATATAAACTTAAACCAGTATTTTACTCCCGACTCTGGCGTTGGTGAATAAACCGGTAAATTTATATTATTTTTATTCATGCTTAAACATATATTTTTTTTATTTTTTTATTTTTTTTTCTTTTTTCTTTTTTTTTACTTATTTTTTTTGTGGGGCTGGGCCCAGCTCAGCCCACATGGGCTGGGCTAAGCCCAGCCGGCCCAGCTTGGTCACTGGCCCAAGCCAGTGACCCGGCTGGGCTACACGAGGCACGCGTGATCCAAATCACGCGTGCCTGACTCTTGCTAATTAATTCTAACAGGCAGCGAAAATAAGAGCAAAGACGCAAGGGAA
>Ga0325414_1007962_pt1 | contig 11210 bp, 9 predicted proteins | sample PopdelMetagenome_8_FD_206183 | JGI IMG/M metagenome (GOLD analysis project Ga0325414, IMG submission 206183) | Populus deltoides microbial communities from Bellville, Georgia, United States - Leaf-PdKOR-R3 | ecosystem: Host-associated > Plants > Phyllosphere > Phylloplane/Leaf | place: USA...
TGAATCATTCATTGGAACTTCCACTGCATTGGAGGATGCAAAGGATGGAAGCAAGATGGTTCATAGATGCATATGGAAGAAAAAGGGACTTGAACCCCATCCTTCTAGAGTTTGCTGGATTGGATTTCAACATGGTTCAAGCAAAATACCAGGAAGACATAAGACATGCATCAAGGTATAAAATTAGTAATTGCGAAAAGTGGGGTAAACCCCACCAATGGCTCATTTGATTATTTTTTTATGAATTGCAAAAAGTCTCATGATTGACACCTCTTCTACGACATTCCGCTAAATTTAAATATCACATGAAAGTCGTATATTTTCTTTGAAAAGTATTAGCAAGTCACCAAAAAGTCATAAAACCATATATCAAGGATTTAATAATATTAAAATAACATAAATCTTGTTTCTATCGTAATATTTACATAATTTAAACTTTTTGATGTTCTTTATCTCAATTTCTTATATGGTAGTTTGTTGTTTCTAAGGAACATAGACAACCTACATGTTATTACATTATAGAACAGAAAGAGTGTTAATCAAAGCACTCTGTAGCTTGGAAGTTGAAATTAAAAAAAAAAAAAACAAAATGATTCAGAAGGTGTTTTTTACTATAACATATAGTGAATTCATAAAGTCCGAATACCAAGAAGATATATGACAAGCATCAAAGTATACAATTAGGAGAAGCATTTATTTCATAAAGTATAATAATGAAAAAAAATGCTTTACACTCTCCATTAATGTTAAGGTGGTGGACTAGTATGGATCTAGGAAACAAGTTGTTCTACACCAGGGACAGATTGATGGAGAACACTTTGTGGACGGTAGGAGAGGTATTTGAGCCTCAGTTTGGATATTATCGAAAAATGGCGACCAGGGTTAATGCTCTGATAACAACATTAGATGATGCTTACGATGTGTATGGCACCCTCGAAGAACTTGAGGTCTTCACAGATGTTATTGAGAGGTTGGTACTATCATTAGACCTGTTTTGTATGCTACTTTTTTCGATTGCTGGTTTCTTGGAAAATTAAACCTGAAATATTAAGCATTAAACTATGCAATTTTCCTTCAGCTGGGATATCAATGCATTGGACCAACTGCCATACTACATGAAGATATCTTTCTTTGCTCTCTTCCAGTCCATCAATGAAATCGGTTACAATATTCTTAAAGAACAAGGAATAAATGTTGTTCCTTCCCTGAAGAAATTGGTATTGATTTTAATTTCTCTATAAGTGATCTTCCCCTGCTTTTGTAAGTTTGAAAAACTTTCTTTCCATAGTTTTTGACATATACGATTCCAAATGAACTAGTGGGGAGATTTATGTCGAGCATTTCTTAAAGAGGCAAAGTGGTACTACGCTGGATACACACCAACTCTACAAGAATACCTTGATAATGCTTGGTTGTCAATATCCGGACAAGTCATACTAGGGCATGCTTTCTTCTTGGTTACAAATCAATTGACAGAGGAGGCTGTAAGATGTTGCATGGAATATCCTGACTTAATTCGTTACTCGTCAACAATTCTACGACTCGCAGATGATCTAGGAACATCTTCGGTATATAATTTTTTTTTCCTCAAATTTATTCTCATACTTTTCTCTTAAAAGTGTTTTGATTTTTCTACATTTTGGAATCAGGATGAGATTGCTAGAGGTGATACTCCAAAATCAATTCAGTGTTACATGCATGAAACTGGAGCGACTGAACAAGAAGCTCGTGAGCATGTACGATATTTGATACACGAGACGTGGAAAAAGCAAAATGCAGAGATATTGAAGCCATATCCCTTTTCTAAAAAATTCATGGGAATTCCGATGGATCTTGCAAGGACTGCTCAGTGTTTCTATGAAGCTGGAGATGCGTATGGAATTCAAGATCAGGAGACTCATGGTCGCCTGGCGTCATTGTTTGTTAAGCCCATTCCTCTCCAAGATATATAGTTACCAGAAGTCATTCAAACGGTACCGTGAATCGCGTCTGCTGCCATTTTCCCAGGCTCTCAGCTTAGCTTGTTTCAGCTTGTTACTGCAAAATGCTTCTTTTCTCTTGAAGTGGTTTCCTTTTCTACTTGGGTGTTTTTCATGTTGTCTTTGGCTTATCAATAAATAAATATATAAAACGCAATGCAACAATATGATCTTCGACTCCAAAACTCTAGACTGGGATGTGATTTTTGACCTCACCTTTCATCGGTTTGCCTTTTGGTTGAAGTTCTCTGTTAAAAATTTCAGTTACACAGGTTCCGATCTTTATAGAAATCCTGAATGTATCATAAACTGGACTAACTAGTCGGGGTTGTAAATTCCTCGCTCTCTTTATGATTTAATTCCCCCCTATAATCTTTCTTTTTGCAGCCCTCATCTTTTTAATGGGGTCGCCTATTTATAATATACTCGATTACTATAAAAAAAAATAAAACGCAATGCTTCAAGTCATGTGTGTTAGAATTCAATGCCAAGAAATTATTAAAAGTTAGTTAAGTTTTCTTGATAAATCTTTGAACTTGTTTGTTTTTTTTCCCTTGGTGTTTCAAATTTTTTTTTGAAAAAACTTTATTTTTAATTTTTTTATTTCAAATTAATATTTTTTTAATGTTTTTAAATCTTTTTGGTATGCTGATATAAAAATTATTTTTAAAAAATAATAAAATATTATTTGATGCATTTCCGAGTGAAAAATATTTTAAAAAGCAACTACCATTACACTATTAAAACCCCTTTAGTTGGATAAGGATAAAAATTTTAAGAATACTTGTGAGGTTATATAAAATCACCGTAAACTTTGAGAATATACAATAGAAAATAATAAAGAGAAAATTAAGTAAGCTGTTGTGTTTTTTCTTGAAACAAAACCTACGTGAGTTTTGTTCAACAATGTAACCTTTTCCAAATCAGAGGCCTTTATGTTATTAAGCAATATAATTAAATATAATTTTAAGATTAGGGCTGGACAATAATGTTTTTTAACATAAAAATGAATAATAAGGAAAACATCTAGACTCAAGTCATTGGTTTAATTATTCATTTAAATAATATGATTAAAAAAATGCAACAAGTAGACAAAAAAATAACAACAAAAAATGATAAAAAGAACCCAATTTGAGCCAACCCGGGTTATGAAACAACTTAATGCTGAAAGATGAAACTGAAAAAAAAAACTCAGTTAAACTCGGTTAAATTGCAAACTTTGCAACAATGAATATAAGATTGTAATAATCTCATAGAAAAAAATACAAGAAAAAAATCAAAAACTAATTCATAATAAATCAAATGAGAACATGATAACTCTACAAAAATAAAAATGAAAAGAAAAAAGTGAAGTTCAATCTCTAGTGAATAAAATGTTGAAGGACAAAATTAAGAAAAAGATATAATTTAAAAGAAGGTAAAAAAAACTTGATTTGAGCCCACCTAGGTCAAGATGTAAAAATCTTTGACCTGATTATGATACTAGGGTGACTGCGTTCAAAAGAAAATTGAATAAAATTATGAAGTTTAATTATCGAATAACTTAATGTTGAATGACAAAAACATATATATAAAAAAGAAATTTAATTTAAAAAAGTAATGGAAAAAAATATGAGTAAACCCAATTTAACCTGTAAGCCCTAAGACCATGGAAATCATGAAATCCTTGACATAAAATCAAGCAAGCTCCCTTTGGAGGTATGAGTTGAAATCTTGGAAAATCCAAGTATTGAAGGGCTAATGGTTGTCCCTATCAACATGAAAGAGGATTGGAGAACTTCCTTCAGAGATTATCTACTCACTACGAAGTTATCACTACCAACAATCAAATGGGTGGAGACAAAAACTTTGATAGATATCACTACCAACAAGGTCATCTCCTTCTTATGGAAGAACATCACTTGTAGATTTGGAACTCCAAAAATCTTAATCACTAATAACGAATTCTATCACGAATGGGCCCCTGAATCCAGTGTTCATAAAAATCTCACTCCATATATAATATCTCGAATTCTATCACGATACAAAACGTGAATGATTTTGTCTGACAAATTAATCCCGACTTTGTCGGTCTAGGACTTCAATAATTCAGCAAGTTGTGTTCTTTAATTCACATTTATTTTTGGAGAAAGACTTTGATTGGGAAAATTAAGAGTAGTGAGGTTTAATATCAGGTCAAACTACAAATTAGTCCTCAAACTATAATAGTGATTTCAGTACAGTCTTCAAACTAACAAGTCCTTATGTTTTACTGCTTTTCCATCACTTGCCAAAAAACCAAGTTCTCCAATGACACTTTATTCTTATGTGATCTATATTTTTCGACTTCTAGCATGTGACTATGTGTTGATTTTCAAGCTCAAGTTTCCTCTTTTTTTTGTAAAAAAAAAATTTATTGACACGAAAATAACTCGTTAAAACTATGTTTTGATATCATATTTGAACAAAATTAGTATCAGGAAAAAGAAAAAAACAAAGCAAAAGATATCCCAACGGAAGAAGAGATTAAGTTAATTCAAATATTATGAGGAAAGTTCTAGTTGAGCATGAATAAATTTGTTATTATTCTACACAAGAATTGTGTTAATGTGTGATGGAAAATTTCTTTTCAATATATTATATATGTTAGAAAATTCTAATATATATTGATGGATCAACATGTTCTATACACAACTCATTTGCTTAAGAGATCCATGAATACAAGGGCCAAAGACAAGATGACGACCTAACAAGCATAAGCGTGACAGAATACCAGGCTTAGGCAACATGGGTTTAATTTTATTTCCAAACTGATCACCTTTGGGCTCAGTTACACACTAAGCCAAAATGCTTGTGGGCTTGATAAGATGTGAGACCTAACTCTATTGGGCTTGGTTACGTGCTAAGCCCAAGCACTTGTAGAGTTGACAAGATGTCAGGCCTAACTCCATTGAGTTTGGTTACGTTTCGAGCCCAAGCGCATGTGGGTCTGGCAAGACGTCATACCCAAATCCCTTGGGCTCTGCTACATGCTGAGCCCAAACACATGTGAGCTTGGCAAGATGCTAGATCCAAATCTTTTGGGCTCGGCTACATGCGGAGCCCAAATATGTGTGAGTCTGACAAGATGCTAGATTCAATTCATTTGGTCTCGGATACGCGTTAAGCATAAACGCATTTGGGTTTGTAAAGATACCAAAATCAAAATTCTTGGGTTTATAATCATTCTAGATCCAAACATATAGTCGATGGTTGTTATTGGCCTCATGTTGGGTCATAAGGCTATCCCTAGGACCCTTATAAGAGCTTAGTATAATCTTTTTTTATTTATTTACTCGCATATATAGTTCTTGATTTATTTGATTACATGTATGCATAAAATTTTGATTTGTACTGAAAATGTTTTATAGAAAATGAAAATATTTGACCTGCGATGAAGCACGGGTCACATAACTAGTCCTATCTACTAGTAGTTGAATTACACCAATGAATGGTGCAATCCTTCATTAATGATGTAGGGACATATATCAATACGTTTAAAAATAAGTCTAAATGTATCAAATGAGTTTTCTGTTGAAAGCAGGTGGAATTTTTAATTTGATAGTTAAATAAAATTAAACTTTTAAGAAAATAAATCTAAATGTATCAAATAAGGTTTTTTTTTTAAATGATAACGAATGTAATTTCTAATGTAATCATTAAATCAAACTAAAATTTTATGAGCGCGTTTTACATATCCAATCATTAAATCACATCTACTAATCTTTGAATTAAACACCATTAAGAGGTCCAATTAAAAAAAAAAACTAATTCTCCTAATTAAATTCACTGCCATAACATCGACGAATACAAACAGAAATACCAATAAATTATTTCCGTCAATATTTTACGGTGATATTTACCGACCAAATTTTTTCCATTACTAACTCCATTGTTAAGCACCGATAGAAATATGTCGTTGGTATATATCGAGGAAATCCCAGTCAGAATAGAAGGAATAAAAAAAACCAAACAATACGATGACATGTAAGTTCTTACAGATGCCGTTACTAACAAAATTAGAGTGGGATTCAAACAGGCAAACTATATAGTGACATGACAGAATTGCTAATAGAGTTACCATCAGAATAATTCCATCAATAAATCCATTAGTAATATTTAATATATGACCTAACACTCGACTCTCCTCTCCCCCTCTCTTATTTCTACTTCTTCCTTAAAATAAACCTCTGCAACAAAACAGCCCCTATCACCCTCTCGTCTCAACATAACTCATCATCCCATAACTTTTCCATTCACACCAACACTCTGTTTGACAGCATCCATCTTCTGATTGAAATCTTATTGAGGATTTTTCATCTTAAGTAAGCAATCTACCCTTTTTTTTAATTTGAACACAATTTTAAAATGTTAATTTTTTTTATTGCATATTTTTATTGTATATGTATTTTGTTTAGGTGTTTACTTGTTTTATTATTTTCTCTCAAACAAACTTGTTGTATGAATTTATAATTTTATACATATTATGGTTTGTTTTAGATTTTGTAAAATTATATTTGTTTGTAAATTATTGAAATTTATGTCGAATTAACGACTTAGGTGTGTTGTGATGAAATAAATAATAGCTTGTTTAACAAGTTCATTTTATATTTTATTAATTTTATTGCCGAATTGTAATTTCCATAAATGTGTACAAATTTAAATTTACATAGATAATTGATAATAAATTAAGAGAAGTATTAAAGTAAGTCGAATAATCTTGAGCTAAACCAATATTTTAGCAAATTTATTTAGTTATCGTTGTTAATTAGTACATATTGTCATCATTATTTGAAATAGGTTCGATAGAAGTGATGAATGATCGTTCATGGATGTATCAAGATTTATCTCAAGGATCGCGGAGGATGAATTATTGTAATAGGGTTCAGGGTTTTATTAATTACGCAATATCTAATCTAATAAATATTAGTGGAGGCGGTATTAGGTGTCTATACAAAAGGTGTAAGAATAAAATGTTTCTCGATCCAAATGTTGTAACGATTTATCTTCTACAAAAAAGGTTCATGGAGGAATACTTGTGTTGGTATGCACACAGAGAACCATTTGTTCCTCACAAGACTATGATAAAAAAATGGTTGGGTCAACTTCTATTGCTAGCAACGTGCGTGGAGTTGTAGATGATAACAGTAATCCTTATAAGACTATGGTTATGGATGCGATGAGAATGAATTAGGGCCATGGCGGTCAATGTCCATTCATAGATAAAGAACCTAATACAGACGTGACTAGGTTTTTTTATCTTTTGAAAGATTCTGACGAACCATTATGGGATGGTTGCATAAATCATAGTAAATTATCAGTCTTTGCATAGGTGTTTACCATCAAGTTGGATTATGAGTTGAGTGAGGCTGGTTATGATAGAATTGTCGAATGAGTGAGAAGCATTTTCCATGAAGGGAATGCTAAAAGAGAACTCTATGTTGCTAAGTCCATGATGAAACCCCTTGGTCTAAGATACTAGAAAATTGACATGTGTCCAAACTTCTGCATGCTGTATTACCTTGAAAATGCTGAGCTGACCAAGTGCAGGACATGTGGGCATTCGAGTTATAAACTAGTAGGGGAAAGACTCTTGTCGTACATGTTGGGGTTTTGATATGTGAGGTCTATATTATTGAAGAGATATCAACATTTATCTCGTACTATTTCAAGTCTCAATTGAGAAAAAGAATCAATCATGTTCCAAGGCATGACGATGGTGGTGAAGTGCCTTCGAGTGAGAATTTGTCAATATTCTCCAATTTTAGATGACTCATACAAAAAAATATTGTCAGGGGAGGATATTGTTCTGAAATAGAATTTAGACAAGCACATAATTATATGTTATTTAACTACGATGAACTAAGACCTTTTATTCAGTAAGTGTACTACTTAAACTTTGTTATTAATGAATTATTTCTCTCTTGTAATATTACAAACTTGTACATTATTGAATACCTCGTAGGCAACATTGTCAATATTTACTATCTAAAAACTCACAGTTGATCAAATCCTAAATCTTTCGATTACAAAATGAACAATTTGACACGTGGTTCAAAACACATATAAGTACTATTTAATTATCATTATCTATCAGGATACTTAATTTCTTTAAACATTTCTCGTTCACTATTCATTGTTGTACTTTATGTACCAACTTTATAAATTGGGAGGGAATGCTAGTGCTACATTGTCTTTATTAAGTTTGGGTCCTGAAAGAAAGATGAAGTGTTAGAATGAACATTTTGTCAATGGATATATGTTTCATATTGAAGAATATAGGTAAGGTAAAAAGATATATAATAGTGGGGTTTGTGTTAAGAGATCAACTTCTAATGAGTTTGAAGTTGACTATTATGGGAAATTAGAAGAGGTAATTGAATTGCAATATCGTAGTGAGCAGAATAAAGTGTTTTTGCTCAAATACTATTGATATGACACAACTAACAGAGGAATCAAAGTAGATCCCATCATGGTTTGGTCGAAATAAATTCAAAAGCTAGACTTCGCAACGTCAACGATGTCATTTTTTTCGCCAAACAATGCCAACAAGTTATTTACACATACACCCCTTTCTTTAGAAAGGATCGTTCAAGAGTTGATTGATTATCCATATTAAAAACCAAACCCAGGGGTCGTGTCGAGATTGTTAAGGATGAGAACGATGAATCAAACATGGGAGATGATGTCTTTCAAGTTAGTGAGTTGGTTGATCTATATCAAGTTGCTCTATTAATTGACTTAGAAGAAAATTCAAATTTTTGCATCTTCGATAATATTTTTGTTGATGTTGACACTGAGAAGTTGAATGTTGTTCTGAGCTGCAGCAGACAAGCACAAGTCGATGAAGATGATTATAACAATGAAATCAACATAAAAGATTACGATGGAGCTGACAATGAGTCAATTGAAGAAGAAGAAGATAATTTTGACTAACTATCAAAACACGAAAATGTAATCTATAAAATATAATGTAATATTTATTGATGAAATTCCTTACAAAGAAGTATTTATTTTATTAATGTTTTGTGAACTTGTGTTATTGTGTTGTGAGTGCAACTTTTAATTTAAGTATTTACAAGATGGATAGATAGGGAATACAAAATTTTTATGACATCGGACACTATTTCACATCGATGGAAATACTAACGGTTCATGTCCGTTTGTGTATTCCAGAGGCGAAAGGAACTGTTCCCCTCCCCCCGACACTATTCATGGAACATCACACTGATGGAAATACCGATGGTTTATATCCGTCGATGTATTCCAGAGGTAAAGGGAATTGTTCCCTTTACATGGCGGTGATGGCAATTAAAGTTTACTAATTGAGTGAGATTCCCCTTCATGTCTAATTTAACATTTTTATTAAAAAAGTGGGTAGGTCTATCGACGAAATCACCGACGGACTGCGAATTCCAATGCATCAGTAATTAATGCATTTCTGACTGTTTACTTTAACAATTTTATCGATGGAATCACAGACAAACTAAAAACAGACTAAAGGGGTTTTTGAAATTTTTAGTGCGAAATGAAAATTTCTAAGGGATGTTACTAAGGGAATCACCGATGAACTGTTTAAAAATAATAATATTTAATAGTTCGTTGGTAATTCCGTCTGTAAACCATATTATAAGAACCCAACGAGCGCATTAGAACTTCATTTTTTTCTCTCAGCTTGAAAATCACTCTCTCAAATTCTCTCCTCAATTCTTTACAGTTACATTTTGTCTTTCAAACATTAAGGCTAGAAATCAAGCTTTCTTTCTCTCACCACAATCAACAAGTATATGTGGTGAATGTTTTGACATATTTTCTTCTTATTTTTCTTCTTTTCTTTGGTTTATTAACAATTTATTTTGATTTTTTTTGTTTTTTTGTATAACACATAGTTCAATTTCGAAATTAAGCATGCCATTAAGGTAAGATTTTTTCATTCCTAAGGCCTAGATTTGTTTTTGTATTATTTTTTCTTTTTTGTCTATGTTTTTGTCTATATTGCAATAATGTTTTGTTGTTTTATTGAATTTTAATTTTTATTATCAAATTTGTTGTTCAATGTCAATTGAATATCTAGGATTAAATTTAATTACAAAAAATTCTTGTCAATATAGGATTAAAAATATTATCACATAGAAAATGAGAATTTTCTATGAAATTGAATTATTCAAAATTGTTGGTAGAAATAAAATAAAATTAACTGGTTTGTAGCGTACATGTTGTTTATTTGCAGGATTGAAAACTTTAGGTAGTTTCCCGTATAGAGGAGGTGTTGCCAAATTGTTTTCATTTTTTAATCAAAATTGTTTATCCAAATATTCATCAAATTAGTAGATACATAGGGGAAAATCAATTGCACGTAGTAAGCACATGATCATAGCTAGCTCTTCTAACAGCAATGATGAAAACAACATGTCATTAGGTTCTGACCAAGAAGAGGCACCTAAAGCACATGCATCAACTCACGACACTGCCTCTTCGAGTGTGATTCTGCAACGTAAAGGAGGTGTCCCTTCATAGCGGGATTCATTCAACCGTAAGTACAAGACACAATAGAATGACAACCTTTCAATGTAAGTTTGTTTTACTTTGAGTTGGTTTATGTTTAAGAATTTATGAACAAATACTATTTCATTAAATTTATCAATTTTCAGGTTCACAAACATTGAGGCTGCCTGAATAATAGCATCTATTGTTACCTAATTTTTGATCCACCTATTTGATAAAATTTTTGAAAAATCTAAAAATAGTGAAAAACAATGAAAATCCAAAAAAATATGTTTTTTAATATGTTTGTATCCTTTTTAGCATTTCCGGTATCGTCTCAAAAGAATTTAATTTTTTAAAGGTCTTTTGAACGCGTTCGACTTTTCACGCATCATTTTTAAAATCATTGATTTTTATCATTGAGTCGACGTTGATATTGCTTGTTTTCAAAAAAATACAAAAAAATTAAGAAAAATAAAATTTACAAAAAAAAGAAGAAGTTGAGGGGCCAATTTTGAGGCCCAAGCAACATTTTACTTATAAATATAGGTCCACAACTCACAAAAAGGGGGGGCAATTTTGCACAATTGAAAAAACACAAAAAAACCCTAAAAATTGAAGCCCTTTCTTCTCCCTCACAAAAGTCGCCGCCCACTCCCCATCTCTACCAAAAAAGAAGTCGCCGGCACCCCCACCGGCTTTTTATTTTCCTCCACCACAACAGCCGAC
>Ga0325414_1007963_pt1 | contig 11210 bp, 6 predicted proteins | sample PopdelMetagenome_8_FD_206183 | JGI IMG/M metagenome (GOLD analysis project Ga0325414, IMG submission 206183) | Populus deltoides microbial communities from Bellville, Georgia, United States - Leaf-PdKOR-R3 | ecosystem: Host-associated > Plants > Phyllosphere > Phylloplane/Leaf | place: USA...
ATCAAATGTTTTCTAAGCTAATTATAAAAAAAATGTTTAGGTCTCTTTTGAAAGAAAACTGACCAAATTATATCATTTTTAGGCTAGACTAAATAAACCAGTGGGCTAGAAAAATATAATTCTTTTTGAAGCCTAAAAACCTATTTTATAATAAACTTAAACTCAAACTCAGACACTAGCTGAGCCAAGATACGTTTAAAATAAAAATTCACTTTACTTAGGTCCTCTTTCCTCTAAAATATGAGGTGCTATTTGAACCTAATTTTAACTTTTCACATTATCATTAAACATACCACTGTTAAACATTGTTTCTTTCCTATGTATGATAAAAGCTTTTAAATGGTTTTGAATATTTTTAAAACATGTTTCTCATTCACATGTAATTTGCTTAAATCACGTCAATCTTTTATGCTAAAGGGTTTATGTTGAAAATTAAATTTCAACAAAGTTTTCACAAAAAAAATAATTGAACCTCACTTTTACATTAATTTTTTATATATATATTTATTTTTATTATTTTGATGTACTGATATCAATAATAAATTTTAAAAAATAAAAAATATATATTATTTTAATATATTTTTAAATAAAAAAAATTTTAAAAGTAAACTTTATCCTAATTACTTTCATAGGATGCTGGGGATCTCCCCTACGGTAACTTGCCACACTAGGTCATCCCAGCCCCTAGGTTGACAAGGGCCCATATGTTTTTTCAAAAAGACGCCCCTTGTCTGGCAGCCCATAAGAATTAAAAATCTACGGGCTGTTATACCGTCTCTGTTGGAAAGGGAAACGAATTTTTTCAAAATTTATAATTTTTGAATGAAAAACAATGAGAAGATCAAACACAACCGAAATTCCTGTTAAGTTTTCAATTACATGTTATAGATATACACGCATGTCATGACGTGCTGCTGTGAGCTCTGAATTAAATATATTTGATAGTATTATAATTTTAAATTAGTACTAAATAAATAATACAAATTAAAGGTATGATGGAGCCAATAATCCATAACAAAAAAAAATAAATTGTGTTGGTGATAAAAAACTTAAAAACTGAATCCATAGTGTTTTGTGAGGAAAGATGCAGTGTTTTCCCCATATGATTTAGCTTTTTGCTACATGATTTAACTTTTCTGTTAATAAAAAGAAAAAAAATTACAAAGCTAAATTCTCTATCAGCTCAATAAAAAAAATCGATAAAGACATTTTTGAAAAAAAAACTACGAGGAGAAACACTGTAGCAATCCAAAATGTTTTGTGATGAAAGATACAGTGTTTCCCCCAGTAAAATTAACAAAGATAATTTTGAAAAAGATCATAAAAAAATCATGTAAGGAAACACTGTAGCAATCCACAATATTTTGTGAGGAAACCTACAGTGTTTTCTCCATATGAGTTAGCTTTATTGTACAAAGATAATTTTAGAAAAAATCATAATAAAAAAAACAAGTGGGGAAACACTGCAACAATCTACAGTATTTTAAAGAAAAAAATTACAAAGCTAAATTCTCAACCAGCTCAATATTAAAAAAAAATAACATAAAAAACAAAAAAAAAACCCATATTAGAAACATTGTAGCAATTTATAGTATTTTGTAAGGAAAGTTACAGTGCTTCCCCATATGATTTAGCCTTGTAATTGTAACTCTCAACCAAATTAATATTAAAAAAATAAAATCGACAAAGACAATTTTGAAAAAATCATAAGGGAAAAAAAACCATGTGAGGAGACACTGTAGCAATCTATGGTGTTTTGTGAGGAAAGCTATAATCCTTTCCCCATATGATTTAGCTTTATTGTAATTATAATTTTCAACCAATTCAATATAAAAAAAAAATCGACAAAGACAATTTTAGAGAAAATTATATATATAAAAAAAACCATGTGGGGAAACATTATAGAAATCCACAATATTTCAAAGAAAAAAAATTACAAAGCTAAATTTTTAACCACCTCAATATAAAAAAAATCAGCAAAGATAATTTTTTTAAAAAACAAAAATTACAAAAAAACCGAAAAAAAGGAAAAAATCCCAAAAATAGAAAAAAGAAGAAGAAGAAGAAGGAAAGCACTGTAACAATCCACAGTAAAATGTGAGAAAAGCTATAGTGCTTTCCCAACATGTTTTAGGTATAACAAAAAATACTATGTGAGGAAACACGGTAGCAATTCACAGTGTTTTAAAGAAAAAAAATTACAAAGTTAATTTTTAACCAGCTCAATATTAAAAAAATAAAATCTAAAAAAAAATTATGGAAAGAAAACCAAAAAGAAAAAAGAAAAAAACACTATAGTAATCCATAGTAAAATATGAAGAAAGTTACAATGCTTTCCCCTTATGTGTTTTAAGTATATTGTAATTTTAAAATCAAACTTCAAACATGATATACCTTTCCAAACTTCTATTCTTTACACTTAGATCCTCAAAATTTTAAATTATTTTCATTTTGATCTCAAAATCTTTTAGAATTCCTTGAATCCAATTTTCTTACATCTTGAATTCATCATCTTTGTATGCATGGCTTCATGTGTGAAGGCCTCATGTAGATGCGGAAGTCCATGCATCTCTTCAATACATACCAAATTAGGCTTGGAATGAATGCTAACAGTGGCTAGGTTTCTATTGCCTTGTCTGTTTTTCTATGGTTAAGGAAAAAAGCTAGGTTCCAAGTTTTTAATATCACACTCGAATTATTAAAGATATTTCTGTGAGAGGAAGAGTTGTGTTTGAATGTAAAAGAAAACTTTATTACGTATTTTACATAATAAATATTTCACGTTAAAAATAAATAAAAAGGGTAAAATAATTATATTTTTTTTATCAATAAAGTTCATCTCGTTATATTGTGCCTTTACACATATAGGTACAATTAGATATGGCATGCAATATGTCTGGGTCTATATTATTTTCTCCATGAAAATAATATTTATGTGTTGTAAGCATGTTTTAAAGAGGGAAAAAAATTTTCAACAACTCGGGTTAGTCTTGAGTGGTCAAATAAATTAGTTTTATTTTAATTAAATAAAAAAATAGACATCGATCATAAACAAACAAAAATTGTTTTTTTTTAAATAGCGAACACTATAACTTCGGAAAAAAAAAACCTTTTTTAAAGAGTAGAGAAACGATGTAGTTCAATTTTTAGCTAATTAAGTATGGATGGATGAAATTGGATTAAAAAAAAGACAAACTAGCTCAAGTCAATCTGAGTTAATATGATAGATATATAACTTAGGTAATAAGGGTCGAGCTAGCTCGGGTTAACAACTAAACTCGTGTTCTTAGTCATGAGATTAGAATAACTCAATAGAAAAAAAAACCACAAAGCTAATTTTTTGTTTTTTTTTTGAAAAAGATGTCAAACGATTAACTTTTAAAACTCGTGACTTAGATTATTAAACTAGAAGTACCATACATGGAAAAACTGTGAAGCCACCCAACAAATCAAACGTTAAAGGATGAAATCAGAAAAGAAAATCAATTACATACAAGGATCCAAAATATAAACAAAATAACAATTAAATGAATGAGGATAAAATAAAAATAAAAATAAATTACAGGGGCAATTGTTGATTTTTTATTGAACGGTTAAATTGAAATTTTTTTTTAATAAAAGGACAAAAATATCAAAAGAATGAGTAACAAATTGGAATATACCATAAATTTGGATTGAAGAATGAAATCAAAACCAATAAAATCTTTACAAAATGGTCTAGAAAAAAAATCAAAATAATAAGGATTAAATTGAAAAAATAATATATAACTCTTACAAAAGGGCAAAGAACAAAAACTTAAAATCAAAAGAATAAAGACTAAAGTTGAAATACCAACAACAAAGAGGACCAAGCTATAGTTTTCAGAGGTGGAGAGAAAAAAAATAAAGAAAACAAAGAAAGCTCCATTGGCAACAAACTGCATCACTACTACCACCAACACGCATTGCCCCAACATGAAGAGGACGTGATATCACTTCCAATGACATAATGGAATAACATTTTGCTGCACATGTTAACACCTTTTTCCATTTAATCTATGTAAAATAAAAAAAATTTCTCTTCATGAAATTGATAGTAAAAAAACCTTTAGTGAAAAGACTAAAAGGGAACCCGGGCGACCCAGGCGAACCCGGGTGAGACCTGACATTTTGGAGTTCAATCTAGGTTAGGAGATCTTATGGATTGGCGTTGGGTTCCTATTTTTTCCTTCTATCCCTGACAATTGATGACTGTAACTTGAAGAAAATTAAAGGTTAAATGAGACCAAACTCACACTTTCATGAGAGAGAGAGAGGCAAGGTAATAGTACTAGCACCACAAGCTTTATTACCATCATCAAATCCATAAAAATTTGCAGGGAAAAGATATAAAAGAGAGAGGGTTTGTGTGGTGTTTTTAAGCTTTAAAGCATGGAGGCATCAAGGAGCAAGGATCGTGCTTCACAATCTACCAGTGAAAAAGAAAAGAAAGAAAGAAAAAAAAAAGAACCTTTATACCAACAATGGCATGAAGGAGGTTACTAAGGCATTTCAAAAGACTTACATCTGATTCAATAGCAAGCAATAAGAGCATATTCGTGCAAAAGAGCTACGATTATAAGCCCAGAAGCGAGGTTTCTTCGTCAAATAGGAGTTGCAGCAAGGGTCGGGTTTTCCACCTTTATTTGGTCGTTCTACTATGATGTAAGGTGTAGTCGTCCTGAGACAGCAGGATGTATGGTGTTCACCCCAGGGGAAAGGCTTTCAAAAAATAAGGTGAGGCAGATTCAAAGAAAACTGAGCTCTTTTGCTATGCAATAAATGAAAGTAAGAAGGAAGGAGTGAAAGAGGAGGTTAAAGTGATAGAGAAACAAACAAGTTTGTCCCGAAAAGCATTTCAAGGAGCCAGAAAGTGTAAATATACTTTAACTTAACCGACCCCTTAAATAACCCGGGTTTTAAGGGTTGACCCGGGTTAACCCGGGTTGACCCATAAAACCCGGGACCCGGTTCTTTAGCCGGGTCAACTCCCGGACTGGATTTTAAAACTATGAATCATAAGCCTTTTCCAGGTCCACTTTAATAGTCATTGAACATTTTCTCCTTTTAATATTTCTTATAGAATGGATTACTTCCTGAGCCACCACTATATTATTATCAGTAATCTGTCTTCTAGGCACGAAACTACTCTGATTAATAGAGATTAGTTTTAACATCATGAATTTAAGGTGATTAACCAGAAGTTTTGTTAGGATTTTGAAATTGACATTGCATTGGCCTACAGGCTGAAATGGTGCAGATACTCTGGTTTTAGCACCTTTGGAACTAAAACCAAGAACGTCTGGTGAATCTCGGATACATAAGCTTTTCCTTTAATAACATTTTTGACTGAATCTAGCAGATGATCTCTTTTCACCTGGTTAATAACTAAAAGAACTCCTTGAACAGGAAAACTCTGACCTGACCCCTCTTCTCTGGCAAAACATTTTTTATAAAACTTTACTGTCATATATTTTAGACTATCTTCATCCCACACCCACTGACTGTTAATATCCTTCAGACATCTAATACTGTTCTTCTGAACCTTAATGACTGCTTTTGTATGGAAATACAACGAGTTTTTTTTATCTCCGAAAGAAATCCATTGGCATCTAGATTTCTGACACCAAATTTTTTCCTCCAGAGTTAAAATTTGATTATATATTCCTTTGTTAAGTTTGTTTCCAATCTATGCAAGAACGAATTCCTTCCATCATTTAAGGCTTTTTGTATACCCCCCAGGTCTTGCAAGCACTTTATTTCTCCACCAACAATCATGCACCAAGTCGAAAAAAGTTACATGTGATGTCCAAGCTGCTTTGAATCAGAAAAGACGACATGTTCTTTGGAAATTCATGTCTTTGGTGGAGAGCTTTGCAAGGAGAGGATGATGATCCAATTTAACTCGTGGTAGCACCTTAATACATGTCTGGAAATTTCAACCTTAGTCATTACCGAAAAATTCGCAAATATAAATAAAAACACCAATAGAAAAATTTTATTGGTAGATAGCAATGAACTTATAGAATATTTTCTCGCTATTAATGAAAATATTATCTTAGTATATACTAAGAAAATTACAGTGAGAAAAAAAAACAAAATCTAAAATTTAAAATGACGTGTTATTTTTGTAGATAAAATTACTTACGAAATTAACCCGTCAATGAAATCCTTTGATAAATCCATCAATAATATTTAATATATGACATGACAAGTAACCCTTCTTCCCCTCTCTCATTTCTTCTTGTTCCTCCAAAAAACAAACAACACACCTTCTCCCCCACAATTTTATCATAAATCAACCTTCCTCCATAAATTCGGTCATCCCAACACTTAGTTTATCAGCATCCTTGATTTGATTCAATTTTTATTAAAGATTTATCACTTCAAATAAGCAACTATCCATTTTTTATTTGAACTCAATTTTAAAATGTTAATTTTTATTACATATTTTTGGAGCATATGTATTTTGTTTGGGTGTTTAATTGTTTTATAGCCTTTTCCATATAAATTTGTTGTATAAATGTATGATTTGTACATATTAAGGTTTGTTTGAGAGTTTGTAAAATTATATTTATTTGTAAATTAATGAAATTTATTTTGAATTTGTGACTTGGGTGTTTTGTGATGGAATAAATAATTGCTTATTTAATGGGTCCATTTTATATTTTGTTAATTTTATTGTTGAGTTAAAATTTCAGTAAATGTATAGAAATTTGAATTTATGTAGGTAATTGATAATGAATTAGGAGTACTATTAAAATAGATTGAATAAGTTTGAGTTAAACAAATATTAGATAATTTATTTAGTTCATGTAATTAATTAATGCATGTTGTCATCAATATTCTATATAGGTTTGATATAAGTAATAGATGACCAGTCATAGATGCATCAAGATTCACCCGAAAGGTTGCGTAGGATGAATTATTATAATTGGGTTCAGGATTTTATTAATTATGCACTATCTAATCTGAGAAATATTAGTGGAAACAGTATTAAATGTCCATATAAGAGGTGTAAGAATAAAAAAGTTTATCTAAATATTGTAACGATACATCTTCAACAAGAAAGGTTCATTGAGAAATACCTTTGTTGGTTTGCATATAGAGAACCACATGTTTCTTACAAGACCATGATAGAAAAGATAATTGGGTCAACTTTTAGTTCTAGCAGTGTGTATAGAGTTGAAGATGACAATCATAATCCTTATAGCAATATAATTATGGATGTGAAGGAATCATGGTTATAACGGTGAATGTTCAATCGCAGATGAAGAACCTAATGCAAACACGACCAAGTTTTTTGATCTTTTGAAAGATTCTGATGAACCATTATGGGGTGAATACATAAATCATATTAAATTATAAGTCGTTGCATATGTGTTCACTATCAAGACAGATCATGAGTTGAGTGAGGTTAAATATAACATAATAGGCTGAAAGAGAACTTTTAATGATGAACCGCCGACTTTTGATACTAGAAAATTGCCATATGTCCAAACTTTTAATATAGAGTTGACTGAGTGCAGAACATGTGAGCATTCTCGTTATAAACCCATGACTGGCAAGGGAAGGACTCTTGTCGCACACATAAAACTTAGATACTTTCTAATTACACTTAAATTACAGGAGTTATTCATGTCACCAAAGACTACTAAGCATATGATACAACATCAATTATATGATGTGGTGAATGGAGTGATGATGCACCTTTTTGATGGTGAAGCTTAGAAATATTTTAATAGGGAATGTTTTTAGTTTTCAACGGAATCAAGGAACATATATCTTGGGTTATATATAGACGAATTCGATCCATTCGATTCATTTGCTACTTCTTATTCTTATTTGGTTGGTGATACTCACAATTTACAACTTGTTATCGGGGATGTGTATAAGGTCGAAGTTCATGTTTTTATCTACGGTCATACCCGATTCTAATAGTCCAAGTTGGAATATAGATGTTTGTCTACGACCCTTAATTGATGAGTTGAAATTGTTGTGGTCATCTGAGCTTTGGCTTATGATGCATCAAGGAAAAAAAATTTAGATGAAGGCAACTTTAATATAGACTATCAATAATTTTTCTACATATTAAATGGTTTCTAGTTGGAGTGCGCATAAAAAACAGCATGTCAATACGTTAACAAATGGTGGTAAAATGATTTTTTATTGTCACTGATGGTTCATGCCAACAGGTCAAAAGTCTTCTTTTGTAGACTATGGTTCTTAGATGCGAATCAAGCTCGATGAAGCTTTTTGTGAAAATACACGAGCAGAATGATGATTGTAAAAGGGGGATGCAAAAGCTTTTGCATAGCCGAACTCAGTACATTGTGGTATATTGGTTTTCAACCATTTTTTTTTTGAAGTTATTATTTTTTTGAATTTGCTGAATTTTTTTTATGATACATATAACACCATGTTGAAGGAGAAATACGAGGATGATCCTTTACCCATCCAGATCTCGATTTGGATTTGTGGTTGGAGGCAGGATCGTCTATTGCACCCGATAGAAATCGGGTTGTACGGTCTCTCTAACATTACGATCAAGGACTTACGGACAACCCATAATGTTTCAACCATTAGATGCTCTCAATTGGTTTTAAGCACTCAAACTCCAGAGTTCGATGTGATTTTAGACTAGCTTCAAGTTTGGATGACCTATATTACTATTGATTATGCACGACTATCTACTAAGACAGCTGAACTTGGCCTATCGGTAATGGAGATGAAATAACAGATGAGTGGTACATGTGCTCTCCTTTATTGGCCCTACGTTCCTAGTTAAGACCCGCCTCCTTCTTATCTTCTAGCACTTATATTCTAAATTAATTATATTTGAACTTATAAATGTTTGAATTTGTAATAATATATTGATTTTTATATTAATTTATTTTATTTTAATTATTTTCTACTTTTATTTAATATATTTTCTTTTTAAATTAAATTATTACTAAAGATATCTATTGGTATATTCTATATAGTTGAAAAAGAATTACTGCAAATGTCACTGCTATTGTTTAATAACTGATGGAATTGCATACGATCTTATGTCGGTTATGTGTCAAATTCATTGTAAGAAATATCGACGAACAAGAAAATCACCAATGTAATTTCATACAGTTTTTTTATCGGTGATATATCATATTTACTGTTTGTAAATCCACTGAAAAATTTGTTACCGACAAACTCACCAACAGATGACAAATCACCAACGATAGTCTTTCCAACTAAGTATTTATGTCTATGAGCCTGGTGGTAAAATTCATGCCGACAAACGAAGAGTATAAATACCGAAAAAACATTTCATCGGTAAATCTAAAAATTATGGTGGCAAGCGACTAATTCCCAAATCCTATTTCAAGCCTCTCATAGACTTTAAGATACCCTCCACTTTCTTGTCTGTAAAGATTAGACCAACACTGCCTAAATCCATCATATACCAGGATGTGAATCAAATGTCTAGATGATTTCAGCACTGTTCTATCAACTATGATTTACTCCACAATAACCAAATACCGTTTGCTTTCACTCAAAAACTAGCATCAAATTTTAGTTTTTAATTATTTTCTCTGTTGCCCGACCACTAATTCTTGGTTCAGTTATTGCTATAACATAATTTTGAAAATTAAGGATTGACAGCAAGGCTCGTTGATTCTTGTTTTCTCTTTAGCAGACAATTTAATTAACGGGCAATCTTTCCTCTTCTCCCACATCACCCTCTTCATCATGGTCTGAAATATACTCATCCATTTGACAGGCTTCAATCATCTTCTGATCCAAATAAGAGACTTCTACAAGGGAGTCTCTATAGCTTAGACCCTCTTCGATTTCAACTTGCTTTCCTGTATTTACTTTGATTTTTTTTTATTATTATTAATATGGGTATCCAAGTCAGCTTGTGCGTACCTCGACTAATCCCATGAACCCTGAAGTTAACAACCATGTAAGCCTCTAGTGGCCATCATATTAGCAACCACATGGCTCGAACTTGAGACTACAGAAAAAGCAAACCTATTGGTCTCAAACTCTTATTACTGAGCCACCTACTAGATGGTTAACTTTGATTTTTTTTTATTAGAACATGATAATAAACCAGCTTCCTCTAGTGAAATCTAAATGTTATCACCGAAATAAAACTAAAAACCAAATTAAAAGTTTTGTGTTAGCTTAAACGGAATAGGATGGACAACATAAAAGCAATCAATTTAAATGTAACCTGAAAGGTTAGCTTGGTTGTTAAAGAGGTTTGTTTCATTTATTTTATTTTTATTTTTTAGATTTAAATTTAGAGACTAGCATTATAAAGATTTATTAAACATCTCTAAATACATTAGACTGATATAGAAAGTGTATGCTTTTAAAAGGAGTGCATTTAAGATCGCCTAGAAAAAAGAACTTCGTCTCAAATTAATGTATAGGTTAATCCAAGGATATCCCTTAATTACCATTGAAAAAAAAATTAAATGGATGAAGATTTTTAAAAATAATAGACACTATATTTGATGATTTATTGCTTTCTTTAATTATAGAATGAAAACAATTTTGTACACATTAGAGGTGAACATAGCTTGAAACGTTCAGCTTAGATAAAAAAAAAAATCAATCAAATTGTTTATTTTGATTTGAACCAAAATAAATTTAAGAACTAAATTTATGGTTTGGTTTAATTTAGTTTATTTTTTTAATTTATTAAAATTGAATAAAATCAATTTGAATTAGTGGGTCTTTAACTGGGGTATCCGTTTAAAACTTTAATATATTGATCAATTCTGTTTAATTTAATTTGACTCAGATCAGTTTTTTTTTTTTTTTTAAATCAAAATCTAATGAAATAATTTTTTTAAAAAAATTTTTACCAAAATGATTCAATAAACTAGAAAAATCGTTCGGTTAAGTTAATTTCTTAAAAATCTTACTGATATTTTAAATAATCAGATTAATTTACTTATCCTACTAAACATATAACTCATTACTTGAAAAATAAAATAAAAAAATCAGGTACTATTTTTAATAAGATAATGTTACGAGAGAATCTAAATCTACCCACCCCACCCCCACCGCCCCCCACCGAAATGGGAAAAGAAAAATATTGAGGATTCTTATCCAACCATGTGGTTGGAACTAAAGCCATCATGGCATCATCATCCGAGCGCATGTGAATACTTCGGTACAAAAAGACTGGCTTGTAT
>Ga0325414_1007969_pt1 | contig 11205 bp, 6 predicted proteins | sample PopdelMetagenome_8_FD_206183 | JGI IMG/M metagenome (GOLD analysis project Ga0325414, IMG submission 206183) | Populus deltoides microbial communities from Bellville, Georgia, United States - Leaf-PdKOR-R3 | ecosystem: Host-associated > Plants > Phyllosphere > Phylloplane/Leaf | place: USA...
AAATCCTAGAAAGGAAGGTTTAGAGAAGTTTTACCAAGTAGGACCAGAGGCACTAAATCGATTTCAATGAATAGAGACCAGACTAGACGCAAAATACACTCTAAATAAACTTTCTTTGCTGCCCAAAAACATCTCATGCATAGAATGTCCTTATCTGGTCGAATTACCCACCAAAAGAATTGGGTCGAACCCATCATCCATAAGAACCTCAATCTAACCGAATGCATTCAGGAAGGGAGATTATCCCACCAACACGCGCACACACTAAGTACGACAAATAAGAAGTTTTATTAATTTGAATCGTCTAACCTTCATGTCTGGTTATGGCATTTAATATCTCTATCACGAGTAGGTTGAGATTCAGATTTACCTTTTCCATCTCTATGATCATCCTTTTTAGCCTTAGTTGGTTCAGCCTTTGCATGCATATAAGGTTTTGGCTAGACAACCCTCTCTCTTCAAATTCAGCGTCTATATTGAAGAAGATGAAGTCAAGTTGGTCTGAACACGTGTGGTGCCCCTTCTCTTTATTTGCCTATCCACCTTTGTTGCTATATGGATGATGTCCTCCAATTCCATATAATGTTGTAATTCTACAACATTTGCAATGTCCCTACTCAACCTATTAAGAAATCTAGCCACAATAGCTTCTCTATCCTCAATCATTGGCTCGAATCAATGCGATCTCTATCTCCTTGAAATACTCATCCATAAATTTAGAACCCTGATTCAAACCTTGCAATTTCATATACAACTCTCTATAGTAGTGGTTAGGCACAAATCGTCTTCTCATCAACACTTTCATCTCCTTCCACGACGTTATTGGTGTTTATCCACTCCTCATGCTACTAATCACATTCTAATCCCACCAAATCAGTGCGTAATCCATGAATTCAATGACTACCAATTTCACATTCTTTGCCTCCGAATAGTTATGCCAATAAAAAATCCAATCCACCTTTTTCTCCTACTCAAAATACACCTCGGGATCGTTTCTATCTTGAAAAGATGGTATTTTGAGTTTGATAGCATCCAAACCACCATCTACATCACATTTCCCCTAAAGTGATGAAAATGTCCCCTTTAGTCGAATTGGCCCCTAGTTCTATTCCCAAAGTCCCTTTGGTTTCTAGGATGTCGAAAACCTTTCCTATGGCCCATAGCCTCATCCTCAAAATCCTCATAATCAGCTCACCTTATCCTTTCAGCCCTACTATTATTGTTTGATTTCGATTCAGCTCCAACCTTGCTCATGTTTTGGGTACTTGTTCCAGCCTCGTTACCACATTTTTCAACCTTCTCAAGTCTGTCACACATTCCCCATCACAAAATTCACCCTCTCCATCTTCTTTGTCAAAGCTTGAATTTGGAACTTTATGTCACTCTCGGGATGGGGGTGGTGTGTTCTTCTAATCAGACATGATTATACCTAAAAAAATTGGTTAATGGTAAAACAAACATTTCCTCATGTCGCTCATGTTTCACTCAAAATTAGATTTTCCCCCTCGTCTCACCTTCTTTGCCTCTTTCGGAACTAAATCCAACACAAAATAGAGCCAACTTAACAGCATAATCTATCCAAATTATGAACAAGACTGAAGACTCAATTAAAAACAATTATGAAGTATGCAAAAATGATGGAAACAAATACCCAAATATGTTATATATGATTAATATATGCATCAATAACGAAAACAACAGAAACAAAACAATTTTTCAGGTTGACCCAAAAACAGACTAGTTTACCACAAGTCTGAATCTAAAACTTAAGGTAAAAGATGTCTGAATGAGCTCAAATTTGATATATGGTGTGATCTCAACCGAAATAGATAGAATACTAAATTTGAGTAATTGGCGGTAGGGTTTGATATGCGGATGCAAAAACATTATGAATCAGATCTAATCAGATTCGGACTTGAAATTCTAAGCAAACAATATGCAATTGACCTTAAAATTAATATATGGTCCTATTAGGAGCCCAATAATTAGACTGTTAAGTTTGAGCTAATTATGAGTTGATTTAATCAGACTGTCAAGTTTGACACCAATTCAAAGTTGATTTGATCTAGTTTTTATGCGGTAGGAGAAATAAATGTCTGATTGAACAACTATTATTTTTTCTTTTTTTATGCTACTGGTATATTTTGAACGATTATAAAAAATGAAATGTCAATATTTTTGCGGAATCAACAAGAAACAACAATTTCAAAAGGATAAAACCTGATTAATGGAGCTAATTCTGATACCAAATGATGTGAAACCTTTTGATCACGCAATCAAGCAACCCAAATGCTAAAACATCAATTCTTGGAAAGCCAAGTAATGAAATTAAAATAGGAGTGTGACACAAAGATAACTTGTATTTAGATACCAGCATTATTGGAAACAATCCCCCACCCAACAAATATTGATTCGTGAACGACAAGTGTAAGGATGACGCCAGGAAGTCAGTTGTTTTTGATAAGTTATTTTCAGTCCTTTAAAGAACCAAAGAAGGCAGAATATCTCACCAACACACAAAACGAAGTTTGCGGCAAAAACAAGTACATATTTAGAAGTCTAACCCTTCACGTATGATAAGAAAGCTATTGATGTGAACCTTATGATCATGTGGTCATGCAACCCACACGCAAAGACACAATTTCCTGGAAAGCCAAGTAAATCAGATTTGATAGGTATGACACAAAAATAACTTGTACCTAGGCACCACCACTATTGGAAACAGAAACCCCCACCCAAAGAATATTGATTCACAAATGAGAAGTATAAGGATGATGCCACGAAGGCAGTTGTTCTTTGATAAGTCGTTTTCAGTTCTTTAGAGAACCAAGGGAGATTATCCCTCCAATACACAAGATCCTTGTAGAACTAGGAGATTCCTTGCCACACTTGGAAACTATATTGTAGCCTATTAAAGATCCTTATAGAACTAGAAGATTCCCAAAACAAGCTGCCATATCCTTGTAGGAAAAAAATCCTAGTCAAATAGGAAGTAAATAACAGAATTCGTATAGCCTCTGTTGACCAGTATTGCAATGCCTTCCCGAACTCTGATTGACCTGAACTTTTAACCCAAGGTAGGACAATATGTCAAGAGACTCCATACACCATGAAACTGGACAGTTGTGCATTTTACATCAAAATCCAAATTTAATTGTTTTTTCATTGCCCAGATTGTATCATTCCCTATCTCTTCAAGATGATTCGTCTTCAAATCTGATTACCAAGAGGTTTGATGGACAATTCCTTAGCCTCTTGTTTCAGCCGTTGGAGTTCTTTTCTTACACACAATTGCATGTAACAACATTGTATAAATGTAGTAGCCAATAATAATTTCAAATAAACACGTCTTGCCATCCACTTGCGTGTATATTTTTGAATGATAACCACTCTCGTCCTTTTTTGTTTGTTATTCCTTTGGCGTTGAATTGAAGTTCTCCATTATTCAAGTTCTTTATTTGTTTCTTTATAAACGTTTGCAAGTCGTTCAGCCTCGCGCTCTTTATCTAACATCATAAAAGCATTGTGAGCATAAATATTTAAAACTCATAACCTTCGTTTATCTTCCTTACTCATATTGAATCTCCTCCAATAAGCCCACAAGGCCTTTCAGCCCTACTGCCACTATTTGCTTTCAGTTCAATCCCAACATTCCTCACATCTTGGGTGTTTGTACTAGTCTCTTTACCACGTCTCTCCACCCTATCAAGTCTATCACACATGTTCCCCATCACAAATTTCATCCTCTCCATCTGTGTCATGGCTTGCATTTGGAACTTAAGATCTCCTCGGGAGGGGGTGGTGTATTGTGTTGATCTAACATGATAGTACTTGCAAACATTAGTTAGTGGTAAAAAAATATCCTCATGTCGCTTGTGTTTTCTTCAAACACTGTTAATATCCTCACACCTCTCGTCTCACCTTTTTGCAGTTCATGTGTAACTGAAACCAACACCAAATAGAACCAACTTAGAAGCAATCCAAGTACATATATTTGACTCAAGAAGCAATAAAAACTAGAAAACAAGCAAAACAAAAACTACGATGATAGTCTCGCGAGCAACAGGAGAATCTATCTGAAAGATGAACGAAACTAAAGACTCGAATAAAAATAGAAACAAAATATGCAAAATGATGAAACAACACCGAAATATATTGGATATGTTGAAAATATACTGCAAGAAATGAAAACAATAAAAAGAACATGAATTTCAAAATTTGATGCAAAACAAACCCATTTACGACAAGTTATGTCTGAATCCGGAACTTAAAGTAAATGATGTCTAATTGAGCTAAAATTTCAGATATAGTGCGATTTCAACCTATATAGACAGAATTAATATTTGGTGTGATATGCTGATGCAAAAATGTTATGAATCAAACCTGATAAGACTCGAAATTGAAAACCAAAGCAAATGATATCCAATTGACTCTAAAATTAGTATTTGGTGCGTTTAGGTCCCCAGTAATCAGAGTATCAAGCTTGTGCATTTACATCAAAATCTGAATTTAATTTTTTTCATTGCCCGGATCGTATTAAATACTAAAACCTAAGCTTCTAGCCTTAATGGACCCAAGTTGTATATTTGTATAAGCCCCCCTTACAATTAGACCCAAATCCTTAATTAAACAAGCTCAAAATAAAAATTAAAATAAAGGTGACCCAAATCCTTAATTAAACAAGCTCAAAATAAAAATTAAAATAAAGGTTCAGAGTTGCTGTCGTAATTAACAAAGAAACTAATAGATATTAAAATCTGATTTGCTAACCTTTGCAGCACCTCTTACTTTTCCTTGTAGAGCTTGGTTTTCTTGTTTTACTTTGATAAAAATAATGATTTTTTCCTTAGTTGTTGAATTAATTAGTTCCCTTCCTAGACTAGAAGAATAATTAAACTATCCTCCCTAGCTTAGGAAACAAATTTGTTGCCCGTTAGTAGTTTCTTTGGTGGACTAGGAAACTTCTTTTGAATGATAAGAACCTTCTCCCATTAATGATCAGATATGACCGAATTACCTTGCACACAATAAAAGAGTAATGTTTTACTTTTAATACTTGGAACATTAGAAGAAATAAGCCCAAACATGACTAACTTTTAGGTCGAACACATCAGCCCCCATTAGGACTTGGTTTGGGCTCTTCTTGGATTTAATGAATTAGAGGTTTTCCTTCATGCTTCTTTAGCGCCTTAAGCTTATGATGCGAACCTCGTGATCACGTAGTCATGCAACCAACAATGAAGATTGAGATTTGATCCCTCAAAGCCGAAATAGGTCTGATAGGAGTGTGACACAATGAAAACTTTCCCTAAAGTACCAACACTATTGGAATGAAGTAGAATGATGTCATGAAGCTAGTTAATCTTCGATAAGTCAGATTCAGTTCGTTCAAGAATTGAAGAATGCAAGAATCACTCTCACACGTTAAAACTAAAAAATTCAGAAGTGATATTCATCAATGGTTCATGAATTTCCAGTTACATGTGTTTAAATAGTTCTTAAAAATTAACCCAAATAGATCTACTCTGGTGGATTGAACTGACCATATACAAAACTGACCAAAAAATCCTAAACTGAAAATCTCATAGCCTGATCCAAACAAGTCTTGGATCCTAGCTGAGAAACAAAGTATAATAATAAATAATAAAAATAACTAATTTGTCATTAAATACCACAAGCTCTTATTTTCCTGTGTGGCTAGGATGAATAAAAAATCCTTATAAGAAAAAGATTGTGAAACGTAAATGAATCTTTACCACACTTAGAGGTTATATTACAGCTCATTAAAGATCATTATGGAACTAGGAATTTCTCAAAACAAGCTCCCACATCCTAGTAAGAAAAGGATCCTTTCCAAATAGGAAGTACACAAGTCAAAAGGAAGTAAATAACAAAATTTGTACGGCCCATTCTGACCTATATCGCAAGTCCTTTCAAAACCCTTATTCATCTGAAACTTTACCCCAACATAAACCAATACCTTCGGGATCTTGAAGTCAAATTTCCAATTATGCTCAAAAACATAAAACCGGACAGTAGAAAATTTTACAACAAAATCCGAATCTGACCTTGTTTAGATCGTATTAGCTCCTCTAGGTCCATCTTAACCCATATGTTTTCAGCAAACCAATTTAATGCCTCTTTCAATTTTTTTGCTCTAGCTTTTGTAATTGGTCCACATGGCATCGCCAATGGATCTCTAGAGTGATTAAGATTGGTGTTGGGCCGGTCCTCATCAAGCTCCCTTAGTGTGGGGTGTGCACCTTAGCACCCTTGTAGGCTAGGCTTCCATGTCTGAGCCCCTCATGCTCGGTCTCGAAAGCATGCCCCGAGCATAACATACTTGGGTCTAGGCAGTACACATGGACTCATTTCTCACCTCTAATACACCCGAGACCAACACTCGATAGGAAATTAATTTGAAGACCCCATGTGAGTCCTTTGATATTTTATACTAATTCAATACATATTATTTTGAGTAGAATACAGTATATCATAAGGGTAAAATTACACTCTAGAATCTTCTTTACAAAATACACCGTGAAACCTTCAAAACAAAGGTTCACAATATCTTAATTCTTTATTGCATATATATTTTTAGAGTATCTTTCTCTATAATATTATTGTATCTTCTCTTTTTATAAATTATTGACTTTGTCATCAAAAAATCCCCACGTCCATCAAAAGGGACCTTATATAGATACCAGCTACTAGTCATCTGACTTACTATACATCACCTGCTACCAGTTACCAACCCTCAGGGCTTTTCATATCAAGTCACCAGACACCTTAACTTTAGAGAATGGATCACATTGCTTGAACTAATTATCCAAAATAACATCAGCCTTACTACTAAGCATCTTAGATTTTAAGACTCATTAATATTCAAATTTCTTTAAAGGCAATCCTTACAAAGTTTTGATACCACTATTCTAATAACATGGGAATGCCTTTAATAATACTACAGAGGAAACAAGACCAATAAAAAAGATACTATTTACTTCTCACTTGCACTATTTATTATTGTTAATGTTTGTCGATATTAACCCGAGAGCTAAGGTATTGTTCACTTCTCACTTGCACTATTTATTAATGTACGTTGATATTTTTCCAAGAGCTAAGATACTATTTACTTCTCACTTGTACATAAGGAATCACTGATGGATAAAAAAAGTAGTCAATGATAGTTGGCGAGTTTTTGAATTTTTTCTATTATATTGAAAATTTTAATTAAACTTTACAAATGGATACATCAGCGAAAAAAATTAAAATATAATATTTAAATGCTTGTCTGTAAAACCATTGATAAAAAAAAGCCCAATTTATCATACCAGAATCCCTAAAATATGAACATAGGAGCACATTTCTCTTCCTCTGCAACTTCTTCTCTCCTCCTCCCAAATCTTCATCTTCCTTCCTCTTCTCTCTCTCGTTCTATCCTCAACCCATTCTCTTCTCTTCTCTTTTTCTCCACGCGCATCTATGTCTTTTCCTTTGTCTTCTTCTCTATTTATTTAATGGTTGTTTGGATTATTTGTTTTCTATTTTCAAGCTTGGAAAAACTCAACATTAAGTTAAGATTTTTATTTTTTTCTTATTGTTTTGTGTTTTTTTATTTTTATTTTTCAATTATTAGTAATTATATAAATGTTATTAGGAATTTTCTATTTTTTTATTTTTCTTTTATTAATAATTGTATAGATGTAGATGGAAATTTTTTATTTAGTTTTTTTAATTTTTCCGTTATAAATAATTGCATAAATGTTGATAGCAATTTTTTATTATTTTTTAATTTTCTGTTATTAATAATTGTATAAATGTTATTGGACATTTTAATTTTTTTTTTAATTTGTATGCTCTTTAATGATTGTATATGGATTGGTGGAAATTTTTAATTGTCTATTATTTAATGATTGTATATAGATTGTTGGAATTTTTTTAATTTTTGCTTATTAATATGGTTTGCTAATTGATTTCTTGGTGGTAACAAATAGTTTTTAATTTCATGAAAAATAAAAGTTTTCAATATGAAATGTTGATACTACAGATCCATTAATGTGTTAATATTAACCTTTTATGATTATTTCACAAATAATTGTAGCAAAGTTAATTGAAAATTTGGTTAAATTAACATAGTTAAAATTATTTGATTGACATAGATTGAAATAAAATCAATTGATTTGCAAGTTTAAATTTTTTTAGGTGGTCTTCCATATATGGAAGGTGATGCTAATTTTTTTAAAAATAAAAACTATTTACGGTGCCTTAATCCTTTAATTTGTGTAGATGCCTAGGGAAAAGTCATTAGCACGTTGTATTGACATGATTGCTACTAGTTTTTCTAGTAGTGTTTCTAACGACCATTTGTCATTAGGTGACGAAACAAGAACAAACACCTAAGACACAGACATCAACTCACGATGCAGGCTCGTCCAATGTGATGCCACCACGTTGAGGGGGTACCTTCACAATGGGATCCATTTACTCGAAAGTATTGCTTAGTGGAAGAATGACCTTTCAATATAAGATTGTTTTCCCTTCACATTGACATGTTAATAATTTTTGAAAAAATAATTCTAATTAATGAATACAATTTCAGGTTTACGTATATTGAGGCTGCCAGAACCATAACATCAGCGATGAAATCATTAATGACAATTCTATTGTTTAATTGGAGTCAGGTTTCCAAACATCTTGCATGCAAACCTATAATTGATGCATGGTATAGAAGGTTTAAGGTTAATATTAACTTAAATATTTTTTTATCATATTAATTTGGTTAGTATTAACTTAATATTATATTATTATGTTAATTTAGGTAGTTTATTAACTTGTTAATGAAAATTTTCTTGTTCAAATTTTAACCGTAAGGAAAACTTTGAATGGGATAAAGCTAATAATGCTATTGCAATGAAAGTCTAGGAGAATCATGTTATAACTAGGTAAGATTGAACTTAAGATAAAAAAAAATTTAATCCTTTTATTTAGTTTTAATATTCATTTACTAACAGATAATTCATTTGTATCATATAGGTTGGGTGAGTTTTGGTACAAGACGCAATAAAAAGCAAAAATATATACGAAAGAAAGAGAACTTGTTGGCTAGAAGGAGGTGGCGGTTCAGAAGAATTTCAGACCTCCGTACATCTTAGAGGTCGTGTGGGCAAAATATATTTAGCACGTGATATCTGATCGTTTTGTGTGACGATCACACTTAAGTGTGAATAACTAGAATCGACGTGCTCACATTTCTATTATAACGCACACTAGCGACTCCATTCCATTCGTTTCTTATGTTAAGCGAATGGTAAGATTTTTTTTAATTACATCCTTTTTTTAATACGTTGTTTTTTATAAATATATTTAACTAACAATTTTCTCTTGCAGGCTACGGTTCTTGGATGTGAACCAAGCGCGATGGAGCTTTTTGCGAAAACATACGTGTGAATTGATGACCGCCAAAAAGAGGTGCAACAGCTAGTGGAAAGCCGAGCTCAACACTTCATCGTATGTTGTTTTCAATCATTTTTTAAGTTATTTTTTTAATTTGCTGATTTTTTTTCCAGAATACATATAACATCGGGTTGAAGGAGAGATACAATAACAATCCTTCGATTCAGATTTGTGGTTAGAAGCAGGATCATCTACTGGATCTGATAGAAATTGGGTGTACAGTCTCTCTAACACGACGGTTAGCCAAGTAAATCAGGTTTGATAGGAGTGTGACACAAAGATAACTTTTACCTAGGCACCAGCACTATTGGAAACGGAGACCCCCACCCAATGAATATTGATTCGCGAACGAGAAGTATAAAGATGACGCCACGAAGACAGTTGTTCTTCGATAAGTCGTTTTCAGTTCTTTAGAGAACCATGGAAGGGAAATTAACTCACCAACACACACACAAAGTGCGACAAACAAGAAGTTTTATTAATCTAAATTGTCTAGCTTACATGTCTGGTTATGCTTTTATTTATACTAACTCTAAACTTAAATAAACCCTAATGGACCCCCCTTAGGTGGACTTATATTAAGCCCACTTACAATTGACCAAAATAAGTAATAATAACCCAAAGACTAAGAAGAAAATGATAAAAATAATAAAAATTCGAAAATTACCAACCTAAATATGCTAGAATCAGATTTGTCACCATTAAGAAGTCACCAAATAGACTAGGAAATCTGATCTGAATGTAGAATTTATTTTGAAGTCTTCTTTCCTATTTGTAGCTAGGATGAATAAGGAATTCTTGTAAGAAAAGGATTCTGAAATAATTATGAATCCTTGCCACACTTGAAAACTATGTTGTAGCCGATTAAAAATCTTTGTAGAATTAAGAGATTCCCAAAAAAAGCTGCCACATCCTTTTAGGAAAAGAATCCTAGCCAAATAGAGAAGTAAATAACAAAATTTGTACAGCCTATGTTGACCCGTATTTCGATGCCTTTCCGAACTCCGATTAACCTGAAAGTTTAAACCAAGGTAGGAGAACATGTCAGGAGACTCCACATAAAATTTCAACTCGATCCAATGGTCGGATTGAGAATTATGACTATTGCCGTAAAACTGGATAGGTGCACTTTCTACGTCAAAATCCGAATTTGACCTTATCTAGATCGTATCACAAATATTATTATTTGTTTGTTCGTGACTCACTAGTTTCCACTCCCAGTACCAGTTAAAAAAAATTAGGTGCAAAAAGCAATTTGGTGATCTTCATTTCTCAAAAGTTATATATCAAGATCTACAAGGTCAACCATAAACCTTAATATCCTTGCGTAGAACAAGCCGTGAGAGCTTGGGGTTAGAGGATCCATAATAACAAAAGGTAAATATCATTGGCAGTTGTGTTCGACTAAAATACATAAAATTTAACTCAATAAACACAATATAATTACCTTCAAACTAGAGGAGAGAATGGAAGAGAGAAGCCAAGGAAATGGAAATGAGTTTGTGTTCGGCTAGATAGTGTGGGAAAGGAAGATGAGATGGAGGCGTAAAGCAAATGAAAGGGAAAGGAAGAATGAGAAAAGTATTCTTTGGGTGACAGCTTTTTGTGAGGGGGATTATGTTAGGGTTAGGTTAATTTATACCCCTCTTGATTTTTATAGATATTTGGTTTTTTTGGTTAGATGTATTTTGGTTTACCGGTTTGATGCGAACCTCGTGATCACGTGGTCACGCAACCCACACGCAAAGACAC
>Ga0325414_1007970_pt1 | contig 11204 bp, 5 predicted proteins | sample PopdelMetagenome_8_FD_206183 | JGI IMG/M metagenome (GOLD analysis project Ga0325414, IMG submission 206183) | Populus deltoides microbial communities from Bellville, Georgia, United States - Leaf-PdKOR-R3 | ecosystem: Host-associated > Plants > Phyllosphere > Phylloplane/Leaf | place: USA...
TCAAAAGCTCAAGATATTCCCGTTTGAATATCTAGTGTTGAAAGCAGGGATTCCTGACCGCGAGAAGGATTTTTGCCCAAGTTCGCGGGACTGATTCGAAGGATTTTTTTTGGACCAAGGACTGAATTGAAATGTGCTAAATTGAGGGATTGAATTGAAGAAGGACATTGAAAGCTGGAAAGGGGGGCTGGATCATCATAAATGACAGGATTTTTACCACACCGAATAAGGAAAATAGGACTTTGCAGCTGCACCCTCCATCTGATTTCTTTCCTTTTTTTCTCTGCTGTTTTCCTTTCTCATCACGCCTGATTTATGAAGCTGAAGACCACGTTTTTGTTGCCTCATTTCAAAGGGAGCAGCTAGCCCTATGGAAGGAAAGAAAAGAGCCACACCACCCTCTAACTAGGAAAGAAATCACTGCTGATCACAAAATCAGAATCAAACATTCTGGTTTCCTATTTCTGCTCACTCGAGAATACACCCTAGAGTTAATGTAATATTTGTTTCCTAAATAAAGCCGTGTATAGGCTATATAGAAGCCTTGGCTGCTGACCTAAGAAAAAAGAAAGGGCAGAAAAAAAAGAGCATAGAAGGGGGGGACGAAGGCAAAACAAGGGGAAAGAAAGGAGGCTTTTTCTTTGATACTAAAAAGCCTGCACTGGAACGTGAAAAGAAAAAAAAAGGGAGGAGAAAAAGACAGGATCTGCAGGTGTTTCTTCCCTAGTGCTCCAGCTGCGAGAACGTTAGGGACCCTCACGTTCTTTTCTCTTCTTACGCCTGCTGGAGGGAAGGTTAGCCGGCCATGACTTTGTCTTTTTGTTTGTAATAAAGCATGCTTTCCTAGTTTCTGTTTTGTTTCTCTCTGTTGGCATTGTAAAATGAATGAGGCTGTTTGTTTTTTTTAAGGTGAGGAAATAGTGGGGTTTGTGAGGCACGGACATAAGGGTTTAATCACTAAATTCTGGTTTCATAATCTTGGCTCCCTTGTACACATGTTTTATTTCTCTCCGGTTATAATTTTTTTAAGCTTCTTATAAATTTTATAATATATGTGATCGATTGATTAACTTTTATTGCGATTTTTGTATTTTATTGCGATGCTTGTGTTTTTTTAAAAAAAATATTTTCTTGTGTGTTGCATAAGGCCAATACCCTTACATGTTTTAGAATGTTTTTTATGTACAAAAATATTGGAAGTTTTAAAAATGTGCTTTCGCATGGATTTCTTAAACACCAAAAAAATTGTTTTCTTGCATTTCTGGATTTTACAACATGTTTGTAAAACTCTAAAGGGTATTGGCCAATATTCCAAAAAATATAAAAATCTTATTTTGGGGGGAATTCATCTATTATTCACCGCTAATGTTTGGATAAAGAAATCCTTAAAGGACGAATATCCAAAATATTATTGGGAGTAATAAATCCACACAAATCCTTGAAAGACGCCTTGATTATAATCGAGGACATTTCAATTTTTTACTCCACGGTTTACGAGCCGTGAGAGTATAAAACACTAAGACAAAAAAATAGGTTTTTAAAGCACCCCAGATTTCTAAATTTTTGTCCCTCCTCCTTGCGATTTACGAGTCACAAACTCTTGAAAAACTAAGGGGAAAATGAGCTTTTAAAGCACATGGAACTTCCTTGGATTTCTATCCTAATAATTTTAGTTTGAATCAAAACCTAGAAAACTGATGGGATTAGAAAACACCAACACCATAGCAATTATAAGACAAACCAAACACCAAGCAGCTTACCTTAGGTAGGACGTACTAGGGGTGCTAATACCTTCCCTTTACGCAACCAGTCCCTTGCCTTAGAATCTCTGAAAGACCAGTTAGGTTTTCTAGTGACCATAATACTAGGTGGCGACTCCTTTACACAAAACAAAAGACCCCGAAACCAATCGAGGGTCGCCGCGCTCCGCCGCGAGGGTGCGACAAACAAAATAAGCAAAATCCTGAAAGGAACCTAATTGAAAAAACCCTGAAATATAAGGACCAAAATAGACTTTAAAAAGAATTAGGGGCCACCTCGCTTTTAGCTTGTTTGTCTATAGCAAAGTTGGAGGACATCATTTCTAGAGCTGGATGACGAGCTCAACTCATCTTCTTCGACTAGCCTGGAAAAATATTGTATAATGTATATAAGATATATTGGTGATTTCCAAGCATGGTCAACGAGCCTATGTATTCAAAGTTTGTTAAAAAGATTCACCAACTCTCAACAAACAACAATTTGCCTTTAATAAAGTGCGAACAGCTCAACTGTTCCAGCTTGAGTGACTTAAAAATTAATTATAATTAGTATCACTCTTCATAATCATGTTCAAATAACACCAAATGAAAGTTGGTCCACTGATCACAAATTAAATTAGCTAAATTGAACCATGGACTTGTATATTATATAGTCCTATAAAATAACACGAAATTCCTCAAACCCCTAATTCTCCCCACCTAAAAATCACGTTAAACTACTAAACATGCACAATTAATATTAATTGTTCCAAAACAAAGGTTATTACCTTATAATATGAAGGATTGAAGAAGAAAGATGAGAAGAACTTCTTGATTTCTCCCCTCCTTCCCTTCTCTTTCAATTTCCCCCAATTCTCCTCCTCCTACCAAGCTTTAAACTCCCTCAATTTTTTTTATGTAAACAACCTCCCTAAATCTTCTAACACTCCTTTTTGTATTCTTTTAATCAAAAGATTTTGTGTAATTTATAAAGATTATGCAATTAGTTTTGATTTTTTTATTCCCCTCTCTTAAACAATGGTGACCAGCTACTCTTGGCTTTCTTTGGAAGCCAAATGGCCTTATTATATGGTGTAATGAATCCCATAATTACCATATTACCTTCTCAGTAAACTTTCAAGTGTTTTTCATCCAATCGGGCACTCTATCTCGGTTTGTTTTGATGGTCAACTATACCCGAACCTAGATTTAATTATTGAACACTACCCCATAATTATTTGTTATTCGATCAGTATATTTATTTATTTTCAGGGTCTTAACGATTCTTTTGACCCTCCATCCAAAAAAAATTTTACATTAATTTTCAGGGGCATTAAAATCTTTTTACATGGTCTTTTTATCATTTGTAAATTGACTAAGGTCAAATAAATTTTTTTCTTTTCATATTCAGTGCATAATGAAATGGTCAAAATAACTTTAGAAGCAAGAAAATTAAACTTGGCATATAATGGGTATTTTTATATTTTTACAATGATTTTTTTATTATTATAATTTAAGCTAAAGAGTAATTTTATATTTACACAAATATTATTTTTTTACACAAAAATAGTCCAGTTTCAGAATGAAACGCATGCATCTACTCTAGTTATAACTAACTAGTCATCTCAAATATTTCAATCAAGAAAATTTTGAAAGTACACACACACACACACACACACATAATTAGGGATGAAATTATGAAGAAACATTGAAACGATGTTGTTTCAATTAAAATTAAAGTTTTTCAATTTTTATTTAGTGGAATCATAAGGAGAGTTTTGTTATACAATTAAATTTGGGCTCATAATCAAGAATATACATGGTTAGGTTGGGATACAACCCATATGGGTAAGCTAGAAGAAGACTGTCGATGCATTGTCTGTCTTTTATAATCTACTTTAATGCATTATACACAACCTAAAGTTATTTTTGAGCTTGTTTTTAACCAAAAAAATTACATGAAAAGACTTTTCTTAGAGTTCTACAATAAATGCAATTTTCTAAATATTTTTATCTAACAAATCAGCATAAAAATTTAATTCTTAATTTTTTAAATTAAAACTTCAAATGCATATAACTCAAAAAAAAAAACAAAAACTTTGATAAAATTATGTAATTTTTATGCATATGAATTTCTCGCAATGAATGTGATGTGATGATAGCATTGGCTATTTTTTGTGTTCATTTTTTGTGTCCGAGTTCCATCCACTCAAAATTTCCTCTTTCTAGTCGTATTCTCATTCTCTCTCTTTTTAATATTCTTATTGTTATGAAAATACCCTTTTATTTTTTATTTTTCAAATCCAATGATTGAAAGCTATTTGGTGGAAAATTAATGATTTAGATCTAAATATGAGAACGGTGAAGAGAATTTTGAAATATTTTAAGGGACATTTTGAGAAGAAAAAAATTATTTCTATTGGAAGGACACGTCCCTTTTATACATTATTTTTTGGTTAGATACAAATTTAATTACTCCATTTATTTCCATTTATGTTCTCGTCTTCACTATCAAACATTTTCTTCTCTTAGTTATATTGTTGGGTAATACATAATTTAGTGTTTCAAATTGCGAGAACTTTAACAAGTTTCCATCCCTCTACTATCAGTGGAGATCTTTCTTTCTTTCCATCCAAAAATATACGAGAATGGGACTTCTCAAGGATCTTTCAACAATTTGAGGGAAGTTATGTTCTTAAATTTCTATTTTTCTACTTCGTTAGTCATTATTATGACATTTAAAATGTTTGCTTTTGCAATTTCTCCCACGAGTAGCAAGACTAATCCATGTTACAGATTTGAGCATCGTTTTGCCTTAGTATTTTAAACAAAATTAATAATGTTTATCTAAGATCATACATTAAGTCAATAAAACTCTTATAAATCATTAAATTTATTATATAAATCTTTGAGCACTTGATAATTAATAATACATCCATCAATCATAAAATAATTTAACCAAATTTACCTACACAGAACTTTATTGTCATCCCATCATTCCCATGCTTACTCTAAGGCTTGTATTGGTCTATTAACTTACCATGATGCTTCGTTAATGTTAATTTGGCAAGATTGATTAAAAAAAATAAAGATTAAGTTGGCAGCCCTAGACTTTTATTGTCATTCAAGCATTGCTCGTGCACGCTTTTCCCTTGTTTTGAGTGTAGACAAGGACTTCCTTGGATAGACACTACCCGTTTACAAGTCTATATTCGCATCACCATAGGCCACCACCTCTTGTTTATTTCTTATATTTATTTGAAGGTCCAGCGTTGAGCTCGACTTGCATAAAAAAAAGTAGTTTTTTTCACCTTCTTATTTCCAATGTCTAAAATCCCAATCATTAGGTTCATAAAATTTAATTAGTCCTCGACATCAAGCTTTAATTTCAGTTTTCACCAAGTAAGGGTTTTATCATTTCCTCAATAATGTTTATTGGGATCGTTTTGTGCAGTACAAATTTATAGCCTTCCCAAGCCATCAAGTAATGAACAATTTTAATCATCTAAATGCTACAAATTTGTCAACACTTTCATCAATTTAAGAGGGAATATAAACCGAAGGGAGTGTGAAGCAATAACGAAGAATTGCAGAGAACATAAGGATCATTAATAAGATTGAATTTCAAGTGACCCATAAGATATTATTGTGAATCGTCATAGCAAAGAGTAGCTGTCACATGGTCTATTTTCTGGCATAAAATTTCAGCCCTTATACGGAAACCTAGTCCCCTAAACCCAGACTTTTCCTCACACTTTTCACTTATACTTACCGACAATTATGTCTCCCACACCCCCAGAGGTTTTTTTACTCTCACAAGTTGTAAGTAAGTGGCAATACACAAGTCAAAAGAAAACAAGATGCATAGAATCAAATACAACAATAATTACAAGAAAATCCAAACCTTCATTAAATTTAATAACAAATGATATACACAAATCTAATTGCGTGTGTTTTGCACACAACTTGTATGCCACGTAGCAAAGCTTCATAGCCTATTTATAGACCGAAAATGATGAAGTAGATGAATGAACATTTCCTTTATTTTGATTATGCACAAACTTTATACCAACAATTTATACCAACAACTTCACGCACTAAAACAAGAAGGTAAATTTATTGATGATTATACTGATAAATTCTATCAATTAGAGGCAAAGAATGCCCTAGCAGAAATACAAAAGTAGCTAGTGGCAAGGTATTTAAGTGGTTTATGGTGGTCTATCTAGGATGTGTTCTTGTAATCCCTATGAAAAATTTCGGAGCCATATTAGAGGGCTTTAATGATGGAGAAATAACAGGATGCTAGGCAATTAGTAGAAGTTTTTGGATAAATTATTATAACAAATAAGGCGGCAACAACAATAATTAGATGTCATCTACCCCACAAGTGAGACCCATTCAACATAATTAGCAGACCATGGTTTAAGATTTTGGTTTAACTTTAAAAATTATTATAGATGTTGTGAATTAAGGCATTAGGCTAGTGAGTGCAACAAATAAGAAAGTCATTTGGACAAGAATTTATTGATAGAGAAGTCTAGAAATGATGTGACTAATCTTATTTATGATGACTTGGATTGTAGTGGAGAGATTCTACATGGAGATGATGGTGCTACCTTAGTTATCAAAAAGAGTCTGTTGACTCCTAAGGGTGATTCGAGTAAAGATTGATGATGCACTAGCATCTTCCACTCGATATGCACCATAAGAGATAAGGTTTACAACCTAATAATAGGCAATGGTAACTGTGAGAGTATAGTGTCCACAAAGATAGTGAAAAAGTTATAAGAAAAGTCGAGAGCCACCTTAAGCCCTATAAACTAACTTAAATGAATAGAGACACTAAGGTAATTGTAGATAAATATTGTTTTATTTTTTTTTCCATTGGAAAGAAGTATTTTGATAATGTTTGGTGTGGTGTGATATCGATAGATGTGTATCATATTTTATTGGGAAAGCCATGATAGTTCATATGAGTGTTGTGAATGATGGGAAAAGAATATGTATACCCTCAACATTAAGGTGAAACATATAGTATTGATATCCATGAAGGAAAGGGTGGAGATAAAAACTTAGAAGGGGAAGAATTTTTTTATCCTTGTCATAGTTTATAAAGGAGTTAAGGAGTGAGCGGATAACATATGCCTTAATGCCTAGTAATAGTAATATTGGGAGAAGGATGTCGTTGATGATAGTCTTGAAAAAGTGTAAAGTTTTCTAACAGAATTTATATATTTGATGCTAAAGAATTGCTCTAAGGATTACCTCCAACGAGAGATATATAACACTAGATTAACTTGATTTTGACTTCTAGCTTGCCAAACATGTTAGAATATAGACTTAAAAATAAGAAGGTTGAAGAGTTGCAAAGATAAGTGCAATTCCAACCCTTTTGGTTCTGAAAAAGAACGGTTTTATGATGAATATATATGGATAACCAAGCCATTAATTGAATCATAATGAAGCATATGTATCCGATACCACAACTAAATGACATTTTGGATAAATTATCAAGTTCTAAGGTGTTTTTCAAGATTGATCTCAAAAGTAGCTATCATTATATATAAATAAAATCAGGAGATGAATGGAAGACAATCTTTAAAATGTAGTATAGGTTGTATAAATGATTAATATATTGTTTAGGCTAAGCATTCCAACATGTAGGTGTTTATGGAGTGGTAGATTTTAAAGAGTATTTGTGATGTTTAGAGCTTTCAAGAACCTACATCCTTCTATTAAAGATTTATATTTAATTTTAGTTCTATAAATCTATTATGAAGTACTTAAAGAGATGTACTTTTCTAATGGATGGATGAAGTAGAAGCTAACTTTCAGTTAGTAAAGTAGAAAGATGATTGGAGCTCTTGTATTAGCACTTCTTGACTTTTACAGGATATCTGAGGTAGGTTGTGATGTATCCAGGATATACATAACAGTCAAACAACCTCAATAAAGTAGCTGACACACTTAGTAAATGAGTTGCCCTACTCAATATCATATAATCTCAGGTGATGATCTTTGTTACTTTCCTAGAAATATATTCAGAAGACCCTTCAATTAGGTATATTTATGCTAATTTGATGGATAAAGGTGAACGGGATAATTTTCTGCTTGTGAATGGTTTTCTATTACGTGGTCTATATTTATGTGTACTAGATTGTTTTCTATGGTAACATATCATTCGTGAGTTGCATTATGAGGGATATAGCTATGGATTTGATTTTTATTGCAGTGAATAGGTTTTTGAAGATGGCTATTTTATAGCATGTTAAATGATCATGGATACATCCCATATAGCTCGTCTTTACTTTAACAAGATGGTTCATTTGTATGGTATTCACAAATATATTACTTTAGACAAAGACGTGAAGTTTATTAGTAACTTCTCAAAAAGCTTATATGGGAAGCTAGATACCCAATTAACTTTTAGCAATGCTTATCATTCTTGAACATATGGATAAACAAAGGTGGTTATCCATTGCCTTGAAAACTTGTTGTGGACTTTGGTAGGAGACAAACCAAAATAATAGGATCTAGGCTTACCACAAGCAAAGTTTGCTTATAACAAGTCTCGAAATGGAACAACTCAATTGAATTCATTCGAGATTATTTGCAAACATAACCTTTCTTGAGTGCTTGAGTTAGCATATGTTTTTTGTATCAAACGACTAAGCATTCAAGCTGAAGGTATGAAAGATTATTTGTATGGGATTTATAAGCAGGCCAATAAAATGATTATAGATAAAAAAAAAAATGCCAAGTATAAGGCCATAAATTATATTAATCGTATAATAATGGTTTTTGAGGTAAGAGACCTTGTGTGGTAATTACTCACTTGTGACAGGTTTATGGTAGGAGATTACAATCAGAAAATCAATAACAACATCTATAGACTTTTTATTTGTAGTCATTTAAGAACTTTTGATGTCTTTAATGTGCATCATTTAACATCATATTTGGTGAAAGATCAAAACTTGAGGACGAGTTCTCTCAAACCCAAGAATAATGATGTGTTGGGCTAGTACAAAGTTAAGGTTTTAAGTAGTTGGGTGAGGATTTATCATAGTTAAAGATTTGCTATCAACAAATCATATAGATAGTCTAACATATGTATTTATAGAGCAGTGAGACAAAATTAGGTTAAATGAGAAGTATGGTTGTACTACACCAACAAAATAATATTACATTCAATCCAACCGTTAGATTTGACTTAAATTTTTCCAAGAGATTCTTAAAGCCTAGTTCTATAAAAGGCCTGATTGGCTATAACTAGAAAAGCTTCAAAATACCCTTAAATTAGACCTTAAAGATGTTGTTTGAGTTAATGTTGTTGTTTTTCCTTGATTTTTCTATACTATGTTATTTTTATATTTTCTATTAGTTTCCTTTTAGGAACTATGATTTTCCTTCAACTCACTGCCTAACTATTAGCCTCTACCCCACCAGTTTTGTTGTGTGTATTTTTTCAGCTTAGAAAGTCAATTATCCAAGCTCTATGTCCATTCCAAACCAAGAAACTATGACTCACATGAATCTTTAGATGATGCTTGCCAAATTCATTGTCGTCCTCACAGACACCACTGCCTTTAGCTACAGAATTCTTAGGCAGTGTGCTTTTTTAGAAACACGCTCTTGTGCCCTCCACTATACACTTAATCCACAAGCATCAAATATATGGTAATAATTTCATTAATTCAAAGGGATACATACAGATAAGATATCTAAAAGAAAATAAAAAAGAAAATAAAATCAAGAAAGTAGAGCATGAACATGACTACTGAAGGGAATAAAAAAAAAAAACAAAAGTATTTTTTTCGGTTTATATGTATATTTCCATCTTTAATAGTTAGAGTATTAAATGATGGGAAGTGAGCCCTTCTCTTAATCCCACTAATTCTAAGTGTGAGCAAGTTCGGCCACAAAATTTGTTATCAACTCATCATGCTAAATGATATATCCATGCAGAAGACAGATAGCAATACAAAGAAAGAAAAGAATATTGAGGGCATAATATCATAGAGAAAAACAAGGGGAAAATGAAGCACCTACTAGCTCTCTGTTACGTTTCCAGGAATTAATACAAACAATTAAAAGAGAATAATTCGAAACTATATAAATCCCTTTTGATTTATCCTTTTCACCCATATATATTTGTCCCATCACCCTTCGGAATCATATGCTTAATCAGTCTCCTGATTTCAATCATAAATTAATATTCTCAGTGTGTGTTTGTAAACGACTTGCACAGTGATTGCAAGAGTTCAACATCCATGGAAATTTTTTAAATATATTCTTGATCACCGACAGTGCATGTCTGTAAAACAATATCCCTAATTTTTCTTTTAATTTTGGTTAAAAAGATATAATCTTTGACACACTACTGGTCCGATAGTCAACTTACCATCAACTTCGATTTGTCTCGTTACTAGCTACCATGACATACGATGCCAAACCAAATAGTGATCGCCTATCACTATCAAGAACACCTCATTTTACTATATATTTGTTTTGATCTACGAATTCTTCACTGAGAAAAGTGTGCACGAACTACCGAACCTTCCCCCTCTAATTGCGGTGGAGTATTATCGTAGAAGACTTTTATCTGTTTATTTTTGTGTTTTAAAAATATTTTTTAAAAAATTTAAAATTTTTTTATTTTTTTATTAACTTTAAATTAATATGTTTTTAGTGTTTTCAAATCATTTTGATGTGCTGATGTCAAAAATGATTTTTAAAAAATAAAAAAATATTATTAACATGTATTTCAGCACGAAAAGTTATTTAAAAAGCAATCACAACTACACTGTCAAACACACTTTCTTGAAATTATTAAGTCGCACACAAAACACTGCCACCATTGCTGAATTAAGAGCAAACCATCACTCTCTGGTGAGATTTTCAACGAAGTTCCTGGATTGTATGAGATTAAAAAAATAGTAATTAATTGTTATAAACATAATGGTTTCAAAAGCAATTTTCAAGGATATAAAAGTTGATTTTTAAAGATGTCTAAATATATTTATAAATTAAGATGTTAATTATCAGTACAAGCAAAGAAAAATAATTAAATAATTAATAATAGATGAGAGATAATCAAGAATTTAAATTACTACGTATTTGTTTTCGGGGAAAAAAACAAACAAAAAATAATTATGTTGCTTGGTATCCTTTCAGTAATTAACTCCTCTTCCACAGGGGAACAAAAGTAATTTCAGCCCCAAATCAGGATACTACAGTGAATTTATTACGTGGAAAATTATGCTAAAAATCCAAGCTGGCAAGATTCTATGGAAGAGAATCTCAAATTGTATTGTACAATTATTAAACGTTCACCTTGAAGGGGGGCATGAGCCTTGGCTCTTAGTAACTAAAAGTCTTCATGGAACAGGGTGTCTTGGCTAGCTAGAAGTAAAATATTTGACACTACCTATGTTGTGTGGAATGTTTTGTTTTGTTTTGTTT
>Ga0325414_1007971_pt1 | contig 11204 bp, 7 predicted proteins | sample PopdelMetagenome_8_FD_206183 | JGI IMG/M metagenome (GOLD analysis project Ga0325414, IMG submission 206183) | Populus deltoides microbial communities from Bellville, Georgia, United States - Leaf-PdKOR-R3 | ecosystem: Host-associated > Plants > Phyllosphere > Phylloplane/Leaf | place: USA...
TCCTAATCCTAATCCTAATCCTAATCAACACAAACAAAAATAGCCGACCCTTTTTTTTCCAAAAGAAATTCCCCAAGAATTAATTCATAGCATTCCCATAATAAGAAATTAATTTAATCGCACTATTTCCAATTTTTATTAGACCATTTGTCTTCTTCTTATAAATGTTAGGATATCCTTTACAGACTATTCATATATAAAAGACTCCTTTTGTGCACGATCATGGTTATTAATTACTTGGATATATATATATATAGAATTGCTGATATGATCTTTATTTTCCCCACACGACTCTTTTCAGCTCTAGAATCGTGTGCCTATCCCTTCGTCTTGATGTCCTTTCTCCTCTTTTCCTTTCCTTTCCTTTCCAAAAGGATATGCCGATATGGAACACGCCGGGCAACCAACAATGTATAAAGCAATTGAAAAGGGCATTCAATGTGATGGAGATATAGCTTTATATTAAGAGTTATCATTATGTTATGTTATTTATCATCAAAATTAATGAAAATACATAAGATAATTTACACATAATTAATCTCAGATTTTATATGTTTAAACTACGTACGTATACCCTTCGTTAAAGGATAGAAAGAAAGAAAAAAAAATTAAGATTCTAATTAAAGCTTGATATATATACTGCGATTTAATATTCAGTTTTGACAAGTTATAAGTTAAATTACTCCGCATGTGACAAGTTTTGAAAAAAATTCTGTCTTTTTTCTGCAATTTCCTTTCATTTTAAATATATAAAATCATAACTTTATCAAACACAAATCAAGTAAAAAAAAAAAGATTTGAAACACTAACTTTCGTTAAGATCAACAGCCGACAAGTAGTTTAGACACAAAAAAGTGGTCATGCTGTAAAGAAAAATCTTGACCACACATCAATTCAGTAAAGTAAACAGAAGAAAATTCTTGAATGAGGTTGGCTATCCGTCTTGGATTCATATCAAATCATTTAAAGCACATGATGAATGGGCCACAGGAAACAAAATATATCAAGACATATGCTGTATGGTAAGGATGGTTCTTGCAACTTGAAAGTGCTCTAGACGCATAGTCTCCTCACAATTTGAGGAAACATAGATTGAAAATGGGAGGTGGCTTGCCCAACTTCCTCTTGGTATGGATACTAGTCTTGGCACTACTTTGCTATTGTCACAAAATAGGTAAGTTGATCGACAAAGGAACAACTAGGCTCTTTGCTATCCTCCCAGTCATATGCATATTTCTTGTCCTTCCTCTCTATATCTCTGTCTTCAATCTTAGAGCTCTTTCTTCTTTCTTCCTCTCTTGGCTTGCAAACTTCAAGCTTCTTCTCTTTGCCTTAGACCAAGGCCCTTTATCACCCCAACCAGTACCCCTCTCTTTGCCACATTTTATTGCCTTAGCTTGCCTTCCCATCAAGATTCAACAAAAACCTCCACCAATATCACCTCATAGTCAAGAGCTTGTAAATGTTAATGATAATCAAGATCTTGAGAAGCTTGTAAATGTTGAAGACAATGATACCCCATCTCAAGAAGTCCCCAAAAAAGGCCTTAGTACACCTCTAAGATATTTCATAAAGTTTCTACTACTGGTCTTATTTGGTTACATGTACACCAAAGAAGAATATATCCATTCAAAAATCATACTGCTAGTCTATGTTATCCACATTTATATTGGTCTAGAATTCATCTTAGCCATGGTTGGAGCCGTAGCTCGAGCCTTCCTTGGTATAGAACTCGAGCCACAATTTGACGAGCCATACCTAGCTAGCTCATTGCAAGACTTTTGGGGCAAAAGATGGAACCTGACGGTGACTAGTGTCCTACACCCTGTGGTATTCAATCCTGTGAGATCCATTTTTAGCAGTTTTATGACAAAAAAATGGGCCCCATTACCAGCTGCGATCGCATCATTTTTGGTTTCTGGCATCATGCACGAGCTGATTTTCTATCACATTGGACGCCGAAAGCCAACTTGGGAGGTCACATGCTTCTTTCTCTTGCATGGTGTTTGCTTGACTATTGAAATTGTTATCAAGAGGGAATTAAACTGTTCATGGGGATTGCCTAGGGTGGTGGCAGCACCACTTGTGGTGGGGTTTGTGGTGACTACTGCCATGTGGTTGTTCATGCCGACAGTGGTACGTTGCAAGATTGATGTTGAGGCAAGAATGGAAATAATTGCTTTCATTAATTTTGTGAAGGGTGTGTATATCTACTTGAAAAATGTATTGTGAAAAATAAATAAATATTTTATATATTAGCTAAAGTTTATTTTCATCTTATTCTGAAATTATTCAAGGGATATTCTGGCATGTCTTTGACTACAAATATTGTTCGAAGAGTTGAAGAAAAAAAATTATCTGAGATCTTCTATAAAGAAATTTCGAATTTGGACCAAGTGTGAACTATCCCTTCAAATTACTTAGTCGTTTGTGGTGGCTACGGCCATGTGGTTGTTCATGCCGGCAGTGGGACGATGCAAGGTTGACGTTGAGGCACGCCTGGCGCAGCTGGCATGAGGCTCCAGCAGCAGCCCATGGGTGCTGCTGTTGAAGCGTTGGCGAGGCGGCATCCATGCTCGCGCCTGGCGCTTTTTGCAGCAGCGCCCATTGCAGCCATAAAAGCGATTGTTTTTTTCTTAATTTCTGGTAAGTTCTGGTCAGAATATCAGATTCCGGCCAGATCTGGCCGGAACAGTAACCATTTATTTAAAAAAAAATAGAGAGAAATTTTGCAAATAAAATTATTTTGAAACTAATGTTAATAACAATTAAAACATACAAACGAAAACTCTAATTGGTTAAGAATAGCTTTTCTACCACTATTAAGTTTTCAAAACATATACATACAACAAAAACTGTAAATTTTTAAAAAAATTAAGTCTGTAAATTTTTAAAAAAATTAAGTCTCAAGATCTCGATAAACAAAATTAAATATTTTTAGAATTTATATAAAAATTATCTAAAGATTAGATTTTTTTTTTACTTTGAATATTTGCTTTAATATTAGATTGTTGCAAACTACAAATTGTCCAAATATCTGGACTCTAATGGTAATACACATGAACCGCCAGTGAAAAATTTCCTAAATCTTTTTAGAAGAGAAGGATTGTTATATCTTTTAGTGTTAACTCTTTATTTTTGTGTTTTATGTATTTATGTATTGTTCTCTACTCATCTTAGAAAATAAGAGGCATAGCTTTTTATTAAGAAAACTTAAAAACCCTATAAATAACAAAATATCAAATTCCCTCTTAAATAATATCACATATAATATTTAAGTTTAATTTTAAAAATTTATTCAATCAAGTCATTACTTAAATTGTAATCCCATGTATTAATTATATTAATTCTTGTTTATAATTTCTAAAATTTATTTACAATCAAGTCGCACTTGATTAATCATCCTATTTTATTTTATAACAATGATTCTTATGTGTGTAACCCATTAGATTTCCTAATAAGTTGACTCAAATATAAATCATACTCCACAGTTGATCGATTCCACAGTTAATCGATTTATATTTGAAGATTAAGTATAATGTCTAGTAACCTGTCATGATCTTCTAAAATTTATGAGAATAATTGTTTTATTTCACAAAGAAAAAATAATATGTACTAGTCTCAACTACTCTATTTGATAGCGAGTCTTAATAGAACATTAATTATGAATATTTAGAAATAATGCTTTAATGCAATAAAAATCTCATAATTATAACAATTTTATAATTTTCTTTGCAAAATATTTTTGTTCTAAGAACTTTATTTTTATTTTAGATTCATTAATAAAATATTTAATGAATATTAAAAATAAATAAGTCTTTATTAATAAATTAAATATATTTACATGATGAAATTTCAATGTCACATACAACTAACGATTGACTACATGATATATATACTAACAAAAATACCATCAATCCAATAAATAAACCATCCAACAATCATGCATTCATATATATGAATAATTTTTATATCAACCTAGTTTATGGACCAAAAATATTTTTAATTGACTGGTAATATATAGATTTCATTGGGCAATATACAAACGTCGTTGTAAAATCAGGTTGATCTAATAATTTTCAACAATAGTCATCATCAAAAGATAATGCTTGAATAAAAAACATTCTCCTACTCAAATGATAACTATACTTGAATGAAAAGATCGAAAATATCACAATGCCCTAGCCTTCACGTTTTGTCGTTCAATTTTGCTATAAATTAAGGTGAAGTTTGAATAAAAAACTTCATGGGAGAAAAGGACACTAGTTGCTGTTGAGCTTCAAGCTAATTGTCCTAGTTTGGTCGAATATAGTTTGGCTCACCAGATTAATTTTGAACTTGGTATATTTAGCATATAACCTAATTTAAATTTTAAAAAATCATTAGAAAATTGACTCAGTCAATATGTAATCCAATCATCTTGGTAAAAATCCATTCTACGTCTTCCTTTTTTTTTTTAAAAAAAAAAGTGTTGTAACTTAAAAAAAAAATAAAATAAAATGCTATGTTTAATAGTCAAAACAATTTCAGTGTTTTGACTATTTTTATATCATTTTAAAATTATGATGGCTTTTGAGTGGCCTTCACATGTTTTCTCACATACATTATGAACTGCTATGTTTCTGCCACACGTTCACCAAGCTATCCTCAACTTGGCTTGTCGGTTCTGTTTTCTCCAAGTTGATTTGATGTCTCATGCAGCCCTCAATTGACCACCGTGGAGCACCTACATAGCCAGCTATTAATTATTCTTGCCTCCTGTAGTTATGGGAATGGCAGCAAACAAGAAAAGCTGAAGGCAAAGTGGCTACAGATATTAAAACTGATAATTAAGTATTTAGAAAGAGATATTTGCTGATTGGTGTGTTATCTGCAAACATGTTATGATTGTTTTTTTTTTTTTTTGCATGTAATATACTTCGGATTAGATTAATATTTGGAATCCTTTTCCGTTAATATACACACCTGTCTGTCTATATTGGATCATCTAGTTATGCTTTATGTGACCAGGTATATCAACGAGGTACTTGAATTGATCTTACTTTCCATTAACGATGGTAGTCCAAAAGACTCTGCCTCGAGAAAAGATCCTTCCGTAAATAGTCATAAAACTGAAATTGTTGGCAATATCAAGGAATGTATAGAGCTGTCTAAACTTGATGATCACATAGGTCATGACTCACAATATGCAGGAACATCCTGCTTAGAGGTCATCCCTCTTGCCACATTTCATTGTCTTTGCTTGCTTTGCTATCAAGATTCAACAGGACCCTACACCAATAATACTACCTCATGATCAAGAGCTTGTAAATGTTGCTGAGAGTCAAGATCTTGAGAAGCTTGTGAATGTTGAAACCCAATCTCGAGAAATCCCACTAAAAGGCCTTAAATCACCTCTGAACTATGCCTTGAAGTTGGTTACATTTATACCAAAGACGAATATATCTATCCAAAAATCATATTGCCCCTCTATGTTTTATATAGGTCTAGAACTAATCTTTGCCATGGTTGGAGCCCTAGCTCGAGCCACAATTTGATGAGCCATACCTATCCAGCTCATTGCAAAACTTATAGAGTGAAAGAAGGAACCTAATGGTCACTAGTATCTTGCATCCAACTGTATACAATCCAATCCGGTCAACTTCTATGCGCTGGATTGCAAAAAAGAGGGCTCCATTACCAGATGATCGGCACATTTTTGGTCTCTGGCCTCATGCACGAGCTGATTTTCTATCACATTAGACTCCAAAAGCCACTGTGGGAGATGGCGTGCTTCTTTCTCTTGCATGGTTTTGGCTTGGCTAAATTGGTATCAAGAAAAAAATAAAGTGCACATGAGGATTGCCTAGGGTGGTAGCAGCACCGCTTGTACGTAGCGGGGTTTGTGGTGGCTACTGCCATGTGGTTGTTCATGCCAACCGTGGTAGGTTGGAAGATTGATGTTGAGGCACGTATGGAGATCGATCATTTCTTTCATTGATTTTGTGAAAGGTGCATATATCTAATTGAGAGGTGTTTTTATTGAGCATAAATTTTAGATTATTGGTAGGTAATTTTTGTTGCAATAAGTTAGCTTTTATTATTATTATTATTATTATTATTATTATTATTATTATTATTATTATTATTATTTCTCGTACTTGGTCAGGTTTGAATCTCGTAAAGAGGAAGGATACCTTCTTAATCATCAAGCCAGTCTTTTTAGATTGCATATTGATACCTATAAAGTTCAATTCATGCAGAAAGAAAACTTCTTGAATGCATCATAATTAATTTGTTCGAGTTTGGTCAATTTTTAAATTCAACCATAAAAGAAGGTAATTTAAATCCAACCACAAAAGAATTTCGTCTCCGCAATTTTGTTTATTTATTTATTTCCTTTAACTTTCTTCTACACAGCTCCTCTATCCATTATTAGCTGAAAGTTGGTCATGGCTTTAACGCCAATATTCAATGCAACTGGGAAATGGAACTAGCAGGGAAGAAAATAAATATATGGTTTCGAGGAGTTGCTGCCACTTGCAATCAGAGTACAGTATTGCCGGAAATAGTTGGGCTGAGTTTTAACCAATAATAATATTTAATTTAAAATTTGATATTTTATAAATTATAAATTTGAATCATTTAGATTTTTTATTTTATCTCAGTTAATTAAATATATTGGGTTAAACTAAATTTTTTTATATAAGAATTGTAGATATCTACAAGTGAACTTATATTGTTAATTGTCAAGGTAATGGCACCCCTAGATCTAATTTCTATAGCTTATATCACTATTAAATTTTAGTTACATTTCTTTTCTTCTTCAGAAAAAAAACAAGTTGTTTTTTGTTAGGCTAAAAAAATTTAATAGAAAGTACACTAAGAAGGGTTATAGAACATTTCTAAATAAAATAAAAACAAATGCTTACTACACAAACTATTAAATATAAAGATAAAAAGGTATAGAGTATATAGGTTGGGTTCGGTTGATTGAATTTCAAAAATCTCGACCTGTAATATCTATTTCTTAGCTTTTTTTGACCTAATATTATATGTAATATCAACATTATCTAATTTTGATGGGCTTGTCAAAGAACCATCTCAATCCAATAGCTTAAGTTGTTAGGTGAGATCCTAAGATATGATTTATTTTATTCTCTAACACACCCCTTCAAGTGAAAGCTTTTTGGGCTTGAAACTTGCACAGGTTCATTTTACCTTGTGCTTAATTTTTATCAAATAAATGGGGATGGTGAGATTCAAACTCGTGACCACTAGATCATTAAGGCTCTGATACCATGTCAAAGAACCATCTCAACCCAATAGCTTAAGTTGTTAGGTGAGGTCCTAAGATATGATTTATTTTATTCTCTAGCAGAGTCGGGTTAGACAATACAAAAGAACTAGTTTTTTTATATAAAAAAAACCCTGCATGCAACCCTACTTGTCTTCATAGTTATAAAATTTAAATCGGGTCACGAATTAGATAGGTTAACCTGAGTTGACTCGGATCCATAAAAATTAATATTATTTTAAGATTTTTGTAAAAAAAGTTAAAATAACTTCAACTTTGTTTTGAAAAAAAAATTAAATAATTAAACCAAGTTCCTTCATAGTTTTAACTGAGTCGATAAAATTTTACCATTTTACTTTCAATTTACTTCAACATGAAGCTTGGCCCGTGCTAGTTACAAGTTTAATAACATTGCCTATATCTTTTTGCTGTATGTTGATCTTGTCGGTTTTTTTTTTTTTTAGAAAGTAGAAAACATTTGTTTATAGAGTAAGAGAAGCATAATACTGGAAAGAGTTTGTTAACAAAAGTGAAGTTACAATTTTCCTTGGGAGGAAACAAGTACAGTAAAAATGGTAACTAATTTCGATTACGCAGGTGATTATCATTTGTATTATATTAATTCTCTATGACTCATAAGCTTGCTGGTAATTTCATATCCAAATCACAAATATAGTGCTTTGCAGATTTCGAGGCATTGAAACTATCGAAACTAGCAATGCATTTCATGCTAATTAACTGCAAACCCTTGATTTGATCCTAGTTTACTGGAGAATATTTCTCTTCTTCATTGATCCATGGATTGATATTTATCTTGAATTAAATTGTAGATTGATTTCTTGAAATAAATGTTATCTCCAAATTCCACATATACTTTTTTATATCAATAAATTTATTATTTTATTGGAACCAACATCTACATCCATCAAGATTAATTTTTTTAAAAACTTTTGGGGCTATTTTGATTATTTAATTGTTAAAAAAAAAACAATACTTCCAAACAAATCAATAATAACTAATATATCTAAGTAAAAATATCAAAATAACTCTAACTCAAAAGCATGTAATTTTTTATTAAAAAAAACAAAATATTCAATACATTATAGCCGGTAACAGTAAAATATGAGAGTAGGAAAACCTGCATGTAGCTCTTGAAACAATTGATAGGGTTTCAAGTGATCTATTCTCTGAAAGGTAAAATCTTTGGCCTGAAGCCACATTCATTTCGTTCACTCCTCCATACAGGCAGTACAAGAAACCAAGAAAATGTGAATGACACAAACGCAAGTGTCAAAACAGTGGAAACAGTAGGGTGAACGGGTGTCCAACCCTTAACCCGAGCCAAATACTTCAATGTTCCCTCGAAAACCATGGAAATTCCTTGCAAGACAAAGAACCAAGTGACCTCCCATGTGGGTCTCGTCCCACAAGTGATGTAGTAGAACATAAGCTCATGCATTATGCCTGAAATCACAAGGGTAGTAATCATGGCCAGTATCCTTGCTTTGCCTACACCGACGAAACCCACTAAAACATTTTGGGTTGGTTCATATATTGTTTGCCTCAAAATGTTTGAAGACAACCAGTTCCACCTTCTACCCCAAAAATCTTGTAAAGATGTCGCTAAATACGGCTTGTTGAATAGTGTCACTAACTCATACCTTGCCATGATTGATGATAGAGTTCTAAAACTTAAAGAAAGAGTTAAATGCGGGTGAGTATTTTCCTGTATCTTGAGAGGAAAAATGGCAATTGCAACAAAGTCTACGTAGTTTTTGCAAGCAGTGAAAGGTCCTCTGTTGAAGCAAAAAAGGAGAAGCTTGAAAGACGTGATCCATGTGATAAAGAAAGATAAGACTCCTCTGAGAAGACTTGATGTGAAATACCAAGGAAAGATGGTCAATAGGTAAAATGTGGGGAGGAGAAATAAGACCCTTGTCAGGCCTTTTGTCATGCATGTGGCCAGGACATAAGAATACCCTAGTGAAGACAAGACGAGAGCAAAGGGATTGCTCAAGTTCTTGGTTTCATCCTCCATTTTAGCTCTCTATCTTTAGATAGCGAAGATAGCTGTCTATATATATATATATATTGTATTGGATAAGGCATCAAGGGTGTTCTGTCTCCTTTTATTGTTTTTTTTTTACTTGCTTTGATTTGGGATTAAAACAATAAAAAAATATTAATTTAAAATAAAAAAAAATTAATAAAAACAATAAATCTCAGTACCAAACAATCACGAACATCATGTAGGCATAAAGACAAAGACAATAGTGCCTAAAGTTTGAACTTTGTTCATTAATTGTCATTCATTAATTCTTTCCTCTTAAGAAATTTACTAGGCAAATTTATGGAGGGCCTAATGGATCATGATCAGATTTTAGCTCAAGATTTTATGCTTGACTCCTAATAAGATTGAAATAAGATTTTACAACAAAAGAAAACTACCTCTAATTTTGTATCCTAAAAATAAGCATCAAATGTGCTTTAAGGTTGCCTTCAATGGAAAAAAAAAACAAATACAAAATGAATTTTGTTTATGAGAAAAAAATAAAATAAAAAATAAACATCTCTGAAATAATTTTAAAAAATAAGTATATATACACTCGTGCAAGACACACAATTTATGTGCCAACTCGTACACATTTAATCGTGCCCTTATCAACAAAACCGTCATGTGGAAATTAATGGTGAGAACCGTAAGGTTCTAACATTAATAATTGTGGAGTATTAGAGGGCCTATTGTCAATCAATTCCTTCGACAAACTAGTAAAGGCAGTGTTTTAAAACCCGGACCGGCCCGGCGGGTCGACCCGGGCCTGGGACCGGTCCAGGTGGAGGTAAAAACCCACTCGGGAGTTGGCCAGGTGAAACCCGGTCGACCCGGGCCACCCGATCAAACCCGGCTGAGACCCGGTCTATATTTTTTTTTTATACTAATTGATGTTAAACGACGTCGTTTTGTCCTTTATTTTAAAGGCCAAAATGACGAAGAACAATGAAGCAGAATTGGGCATTTTGATTACAGAGCAAACCTAATTAACAAAAAAATCAATTTCAATCGATGAGCTGAGGAGCAGAGGAGAGCAGAAGACGTCTTGATCATTGTTGTTTCACTACAAAAAAGGTTAGTTTCTTGTTTCTGTTCACAAATCTTCTTCTTTCACTCTCTTTTTTCTTTATTCTTGGCCGTGTTTTGAACTTGCAGTTCTGGGCATCATTTTGCTATTTGTTGATTCAGTCTCGTTGATTCAGTTACAGCCTAGTCATCTCAACCTCAGGTATGTTTCTCTGTTCTTTCTTTTCTGCAGCATAATAAATCCTCTACTATTAGGAAGTGTTGAAAATGGATGAGGAAACTAGTTTTGTTCGGTGCATTTGCTTGGTTTTACAGTTGACTGTAAATTTAAGCAAACATAGATTGTAGAGATTTTGATATGCTGGCCTGTAAGTTAGTGTGTTTGTTCTGCCTTTGCTTCTGCTAAATTTCATGCATCTACCAGCTAGTGCATGGATAGGGGTTGGTGATTGAGTTGCTGTTTTGATTAATCTATCTTTGTTCATGAACGAAAGCAAACAGGCTATGATTTTGTTTTTTGTTTTTCCTTTTGGGCAACAACGTGTGATGGATAACTAGATAATTAACCATAAATGATCTTGTAGTATGGATCCACATTATTGCGTGATTTAAATATAGATGGCGCCCTCCCTCCTCTTGAATTTGCCTTTTCTTGTCCAAACGGGAGAAAATATTAGTTGTGTACTAATAGCATGAAAGAATTGGGAGATTTTATCAGCATCATTGCCTCTCCTTTCCCAGTATATTTATATACTAAATTCTCCCAATTCTATAATTTAATTAATGGATTGCAAAGTGATTTGGCTTGAAATTATATTCCCTCTTGTAAATTATGTTAGGTTCTGAAAA
>Ga0325414_1007978_pt1 | contig 11202 bp, 7 predicted proteins | sample PopdelMetagenome_8_FD_206183 | JGI IMG/M metagenome (GOLD analysis project Ga0325414, IMG submission 206183) | Populus deltoides microbial communities from Bellville, Georgia, United States - Leaf-PdKOR-R3 | ecosystem: Host-associated > Plants > Phyllosphere > Phylloplane/Leaf | place: USA...
ATGTTTTGAATAGCCGTATTGGTCAATATTGTGAACTCCAAAGGCACTAACCATTGTACTACGTCGAGTTTGCATTTGGAGGTTTGCGTGATGATTTTAATGGATTGGCTTTTCTCTTTTCTGGATCCTTTTTTCTTCTCCATGTCTTTGTTGCAGTGTTTTGATCTAGATATAGGCAAGGGAGACAAGCAACCTTAGATTTTATCTAAAACTCCTATTTAAAAGCCAAAATTATAAAAACTAATTTTAACAAATGTCTCACATTTAAAAAAAAAAAAAAAAAAAGGGCACAAATTTGGGTTGCTTTGGAGAGTTGCTCAACAATTGGTTTGTTGAGGAGGTTTGTGTTGTCTATAAATAATTAACAATTTTATTATCTCTACTTTTCAAGTAAGTGTTCGGGGAAATTTTCAAATTTTAAATTAATAATTATATGGGCTAATAAATAATAAAAATATTTATTAATAATAACTAAAATCCAAACCAAAAAATTAAGAAATAAATGTAGATAAAGAAACATGTTCTTGTGTCATGTTATACAATTTAATATTTTATTTAATTACATGTTAATATTTTTTAAAAAAATTAAATATAAAACTCAATCTTATTAAATTTGATTTGCCTAACGACATGGCTTAGATTTCAAATTGGCTTGGATATCAAATTAAATTGTATTGGAATTGGTTTGATGTGACTCATTCAACTTATCAGGTTATGTTATAATCTAATTTTTTTATTCAAAATTCCAAAATATTTTTCAAAAATCTAAAAAAAGAAAAAATAAATCCAAAAAAATATATTTTCGATGCATTTTTGTAATCCACGCGTCCATTTCATTAATTGTTATTTTTTTAAAAAAGAAAATCCTAAGGTTGGTATACGAATATAATTATTATTATTATTATTATTATTATTATTATTATTATTTTACAAAAGGTACTAAGATTGCCAAACAAGCTTTCACCAAAAATAGAGAAACTGATGAAAAACCGATTGCCTGAAATTAATTATTTATTTGATTTTTTTAACAAAAAAGTAAAATCCTATGGTCATCAATCTCTCCCTAATTTGCTGCATCATATCTCATATGCTTTGCGTCCCAATTAAAGAAAATCTAAGTGTTTTTATGAACTAACTTTGATTCAAGGGAACTAACTTTTATTTTAAAGATTCAGATATTAAGTTAGTTATGTTTAAGAAAAAATAAATACTATTCTTAATATATCCTTTTAGATAAAAAAAAAATTATTATTATTTGTGCTTTTCTAAATTTATACAAATACTATAATATTTTGAACAATTTAAAATAAAAATTAACAATTATTTGGATCAAGGTTTTAATAGGTTTGATAAACTTATTACCAAGCCCAAAAATACATTTTTTAAACAATTGTCAGAAACAATTTTTTTCTTTACAATGCTAAAACATGGAAAATGGTTTTTTTTCTCTCTTTCTTTTTTCTTTTTATGCTAAACATAATATTTAACAAAAAAATGAAATTATGCAAAAGATATTTTTTGTTTGCTTTTTTTTTTAAGCTTGGCCATTATTCAAATTAAAACACTTAGTTAATTAATTTTTTATTTTTTCTACCATTTAACACATGCAAAAAACATGTACTGACACATATCTCCTTCACTAATTTACCCATACACACCCTACAATCATACATATTTACAATAATCATCAAAATTGAACATACAATAAACCATTTAAAAGAGGATAGACAAGATCTGGATGGGTTGGAGGAGTTGTTGGAGTAACTTGAATAGTGACAACATGTGGGTTCTATATGCCATCACAATCACCATAATATAGGCCCATATGTTGTTATTGCTGGAAAAGGTGTACCAAGTGAAATTGAAACTATTTTGTCTTTTTTGAAATTAACCACTAACTATGCAAAAAACAAACACTTATGGAGGGAGCTCTTCTTTGTTAAAATTTTAGTTTTCTTCTTGTTTTTCAGTCTAAGTTTGTCTTTTCATTCTACTGCTGAGTGTTATTGCTGGTACTGGTGGGTAAACCTCCTACCTGGTATGAAAGCACTTTGTTTGCTCTTTGATTTCCAGAATAGCAAACATATACTTGTAGAGGGATTTTTGCTATGTCAAAATTTCAAGTTGGAGATGGACGAAGGCTGGATTTTGTTTTTAATTGAAGTTGTTTCGGTGGTTTTTTTAGCCACTTTATAGGCCAGAGGGGATGGTATAAAACCTATAAGCTAGGTAATCTTGAACCCTTTATGTTTGGAGATAGATCTTTGTTGTTGATTAAAGATAAAGATGAAAATTCTTTTGGCTCTGCAGCTGGTAAGAGAGTGCACAAGGCTTTTTTTTTTAGGTTGAGCATTGTTGGATGGTGTTTTTTTAGAGAGAATCTGATGCTGAATAAAAATTAAAAAAAATCTAAAAGTAAATAAAGAAAAAAAAAAGAAAGAAGCCAAGAATTAAAAGTAAGTAAAGAAAAAAAAAACTATGAAGAAGAGAATTCAAAGGAGGAAAAGTTTGTATTTTATCAATTCATAAAAAAATATCTTACAAACTTAAAAAGAAACATATAAATAGCATAACCCTAAAACATCTAAGTATTGAGCTCAGTCTATCAATTAAAATTGTCTAACATAAACAACCCAAATAAATAAAACAAAAACAATCAAATAGGCCTAGATAGGCTCAGTCTCCCAACTAAAGAGTGACAGGTCGGGTCATCCTTTATTATCTTCATCTATATACTCGTGTAATCTACGGTTTGGGTTTGGTGTCCCCACGAACTCTCCCGAGGTCGAAGAAACTTGACCTCGTCAAGTGTAGTTCTAAATGACTCTAATAGTACTCCCAAAGATCTGAATCAATTTACTGCCATCTATCTCTAGTGATCTAAGTACAATTTGAATCTGGTCGACCCGCCCATCAAACGAGAAACTGTTGAACTTCATTATCCATTGTAAAAACAATTATTTCATCTAGAATAGCATCAATATTATCTTTTTGTGCTGATGTCAAGGTAAAAAGAGTGGAGGTTTCAGTAAGAGCATAAAAAGTAGGATCAGGTGGCATCTCAAAATGAATCATTTAGAATAATATATGGTTTCTTATATACAACTAGATTCTCAATGTTAAATGTAGAGGTAATGCTAAAATTAAGCAGTAAATAAATAACATAAATATTTGGATCAACCCGTTATAGCACTTTGAATGGCCCAGCATTACGTGCCTACAGTTTTCAATTAGTTCCTGAAGGATATTGTTCATATCTAATCCATATAATAACATAATATCCAACATTAGATTCACTATGTCATCTATGTAAATCATATTGAAATTTATATTGTGTATTACTTGCTTGAATCTGCTTAGTGATCTTAACATGCAAATCTTGAACTCTACGTTCAAATGACTCAACTAACTTAGACACCCTAGCATGAGGAGACATGAGAAAAAAGTCTAAAGGCTTTCTAGGCTTGTAACCATGTACAACTTCAAAAGGACTTATGCTTATCAACCTATTGACAAAGCTATTATAAGAAAATTGGATTGTAGGAAGAACTAAGGCTATGTTTGTTTCCCGGAATTCACTTTCCGAGAAACCACTTTCCAAACTTTCCTATGTTTGTTTGCCATTAGGAAAGTTGGTCAACGGAAAACACTTTCCAGTCAAAGAAAAATTTGGCTTGATTTTTAGAAAAGTGTTTTCCTGGAAAATTTAAGCAGAAAACACTTTCCGGAAGTTGTGAAAAATTTAGAAATATCGTATTATTTGCTGATTATATCAAATTTAGTCCTCAAACATTTGATTGATATATATATATATATATATATATATATATATATATATATATATATATATATATAATCTCTAAAATTTTAATTTTTATATTAATTGTGGTCCTTATTTTTATAATTGTTATTTGCTTTTTCTTTATCATTTTTTTTTTGAAATTTTTTATCTATCAAATTTGGTCCTCATTCTTTTGATTGTTACTTATTTTATTTGAAATAATTTATGAAATTTTAATTATTATTATTTTAATTTCTTCATCTTTCATTTTTATTTTATTTGAGATAATTTATGAAATTATATTTTTTTTTCAATTTCATTCTCATTCAACTTTTTAATTTGTAAGATTTGTTCCTTATTATTTTAATAAACTTGAGGAAAATAAAACATTAATAAGTTATTTTCTAACTCATTTTCCATGACATAATCAAACACTGGAAAGTGTTTTCCAACTTATTTTTCATTATACTACCAAACATTAGAGAATAATTCACTTTTCTAGAAATTCACTTTAAAAAAAAAAACTACTTTCCAGGAAACAAACGAGGCCTAAATCTCAATTTCTATTATGATCACACACTATACATCTCAAAATATTCCCTAAACTTCTATTAACCACCTCAATTTGACCATCAGCTTAAGGGTGGTAGGCACTATAAAAGTTCAACTTAGTTCCCACCATATGTCAAAGGGTTTTTCAGAAATAACTCATAAATCTAACATCCCTGTTTGAGATTATGGTTTGGAGAAAACCATACAACTTAATAATCTTGTCAGTATAGAGTTTTGCAACTCTAAAAGCATCTGTGGTCTTAGTGCATATGATAAAATGGACCATTTAGAGAAATGGTCACTAACCACAAGGATAAATTCATGCTTCTTTGTAGTACATAGTAGCCCAAATAGAAAATCCATACTTACATCTTGCCAAGGGAAAGTAGGAATAGGCAAATAGGTGTAAAGACCAGTGTTTTGTTTTTTATGCTTAGTTGGTTGACATGTTTGACCAACTTAGAAACATCTCTTTTTAAGCTAGATCAAAAGAACTGATGTTCCACCTTTTCAATGGTTTTTTTCTCCTAAAGTGTCCTAAAAGACCTCCAATATGAATCTCTCACGCCAAGAAATCATGCACTGATATTTTCGGGATACAAAGCTTATTATCCTAAAATAAATGCCTTTCCCGAAGGTAATAACCATTTACAACTCAGTTACTCTCATCTCTCGATGTCATGCATATTTCTCCAAATTATGAACAAGATTTATATTTTTCTTTCTGTTTCTTACATCCAGTAACTTCAATACTCAATACGGATAACAACATTACCCAGCAACTAAAGGCATTTGCCACCTTATTTTCCATTCTAGATTTATGTTTCAATATGAATGAATAGACTTGTAAATACTAAATCCAATGACCATGCCTATGGTTGAGCTTATTTTAGGAGTTGAGATAATAGAGGGCCACATGGTCAGAATAAAGAACAAACTCTTATGGTAACATATAATGGCGTCAATAGCGAAAGGCCTAAACTACTGCAAAAAATTCTGTCATAGGTTTAGTACTTTTATCTAGTCTCATTAAGTTTCTCACTAAAGTAAGATATAAGGTGACATTCTTGACTAAGTACTCCACCTATACCAACTCTTGAAACATCACATTCTTTTTTAAACACTTAAGTAAAATCAGGAAGTTGCATTACTATGGCCTCTATCATTTTCTTCTTAACCTCCTTAAATGCTTTATTAGCTTCTTTACTCCATTAAAACCCACCTTGTTTCAAACAATATGTGATAAGAGATATGATGGTGTTAAATCCCTTGATGAAATGATGATAGAAAGTTGTAAGCCTAAGAAAACTATAATCCTCATGAATATCCATAGGTTCAAGGCAATCTATAATCGCTTAGACTTTTTAGGGATCAATAAAGATTCCCTCACATGACACTATAATGCCTAGGAAAACCACTCAATTCATAAAGAAAGAATGTTTTTTGACATTAGCAAACAAACTTTCCTTTCTTTAGAGTGATATAAACTTGAATAAGATGATCTAAATGTTTTTTCTGGGTTTTGCTATAAATAAGGATTCCCTTAAAATACACTACTAAGAACACTTTTATTTTCAATTAAGCCAGCCATGAATTTATGATAGAATAAAAATTTTGTGCAATTGCTGCGTAAAATAGTGTAATAAAATATAACCTTCCTTTTAAAAAAATAATGCAATAAAAAAATGTGAGTCAGGTAGTGTAGGATTGTTTTTTTATATGATCAAAGAAAAATTATTGTTTTTTTCTCTGGAGATTTGATTTGTAAAGGTAAAATCCTTTTTGTGGTGCATGTTCCAAGCATAATTAGTCACCAAGGATGCAAATAGCTCAAATATTTGCTAGGAGAAAAGGTTTTTAAAAAAATTATCACAAAAATACAAATAATATAATAGTCCATGATTTATTTTGTTATTACTATTTCACTCATAATAGCTTTGTAAAATTACATGTTCAGATACGGGAGCACAAGATATTATTCTAGAAATGAGAAATTGAAATTTTAATTCACCCCTTATTTTAGTATTGACATTGAATTTTTTTACAAAAGATTTTTTTTAGGAATTGATATTGAATTTAATAATCAAACTGACACATCTCCCATTTTAGGGATCGGCGACAAATCTTTTTTACCGGATGATTAAAAAAACTAAAAAGAAAAGTTTGGGTAATTGATGGTAATCAGAAAAGATAAATCTAGGAGAAAACACAAAGTAAAGGTAACCTTTCATAAAAAAAAATGATGATATAAGGGTGACGTGGTTCTTCCTTTGAGCACAACAACTAACTCCTTACCTGAATTTCTAGATGCAGTGCTAATTTTTAGGATCCTTAGTTTCCTTTAATTACTAGATGGTCACTCTAATTTTTCCATGATACATATTTTTGGCCCCCGCTATGACATCCATCGATGTGAGACAGTAGTCCAAAATCTTTATGAGAAAAATACATCTCTTCTTGATTATTATGGATATATTGTTAACCCAGGACATGTTATATAGCTTAGGATGTGAGACAAACTTTAAGTCTAAGTGAGATACGCTACCAAAGGATATCTCATTGATACAACTCTCACTATTTATAATGATCATGTAACCTTTATCTTCACATTTAATAAAAGTGTAAAAGATAATGGTTTTTATGTAATTCTTGAAGGAAGGGTGAAATATGTGTGTGAAAAGATGGAATGTGAGGCAGGATGAACAATTTTGTATATAAAACAGAAGCGTAATATAGTCAAATAAGTTTTTTCAAAGCTTTTTACCTAATGACCATTGATATTTATAAATATCTTAACTCATATAAGCTTGTATGTTGAAGAAGAAGAAGAAAAAGAAGAAGAAATGATAAGCATTTGACTTCCTAAAAAAATCATTTATTGGTTGTTGTGCTCCACTTGCCATTAAAGGAATCTTCAAATGAAGCCATTTCTTCATGGCCAAAGGCTTATAGGTTACATTAATGGTAGTAACTCGTGCCCTCCCCAAATATTATTTCCTAAGAAACTAGTCTCCCTCAACCTAACAACTCTACACTGCATGGGATGCAACAATACCAGCTTCTAATGAGTACTTAATTTGATAGCCTCTTGGTCAATTGAGGTTTTACCAGTGATCTTTGAGAGCACCACATCATGCTTGATTGGGACTCCTCTAGAAGCGATCTATACATGTCCATCAAGACCATTCATTTAGCACTACAGAAACTGTCACAAGAACTAATTGAAACTGTCACACAATACCTATATTGAGCCAAGTCCTACCATGATGAGTTGACTACATCAAGGAGGCCCTTTGCTACCATGAATTTCTAATTATATTTTTGAGGGGTTAAACAGTGAATTCAAGGATATTGTTTAGTTCATTAAGTTGCATAATTCATTGTTTAGTCATGAGTTTATACACAAAGATACTTATATTAAGCATTCAACTGGAGCTAGTAACATCAACACATATTGTTTTCATAAATTATATTATTGTATTAAAATAGTAAAGTATTCAAAACATAGAAAGATATTTAAGAAAAACCTAGAGTTCATACAATTTTAAATCTATAAGCTTACAAAGTAAAAACTCATGACAATTTAAAGTAATGAAATTTTTGTTATTGTCAATGATGAATAATTTATCTTTAAAGTTTTATTACTCTTCACTTATGCATCTATAATATTTGCAATACGTCTTCAAGATTCCAACAACATCACCTTAGTTTAGATGTACTTCTAAACAAGATCTTTGAACTAAAATAAAAGAACTCAATTATCTCTCAATAAAGTGAACTTCAGCTCTAGATTTGAAAGGAAACATGAAGTATAAAAGAAGAAGAAAAAACACTAAAAATAAGATGTGGAAGAGTGTGTGTGTGTGTAAAACTTGTAGGAAACTTTTCCTTCACCTTTCTATTATAGTGAATTTTAGAAGGTAAAAAATTTAAAAAATAATTTTGATAATAATCAAAATTAATTCTTATCATTATCAACATTTGATTAGTCATCATAAATTATAAAATAAATCTGAACATAGTGACCATTAATATAAATTTTTTAGTAAAAAAATTTATTCATATTTGCTGAAAATGCTTCTTGAAAAGATTGTTAACATTCATGTGCTGACTATACAAAACAATGGATTGGAAAAAATAGTTTTTCATAGACTAGACCCAAGTTCAAATTTCAATTGGTGAAAAATAATATTGTATAACCTAAAATATTATTTTACGATAAACCCAAGCCCAGGTTTAAACCAAGCCGATGCGTATATATGTGTGGGTTTAAGCCCTAAACTCACTTTGCTTAGGACTTGTCCCCTTTAAAACCTTGGGTGTTTTTTGAACTTAACTTTAACTTTTTAATTTTTCACTTTATAAATATCAAGAAAATTTTATAGTTCTTTTAGAGTTTTAGGTTTCATCAAAACATGTCAATGAAGGATTATTTGAGATTAATTTCTCATTCACTCATATTTTTTTTAAACCACGTTGATGTTTCATGTTTAAGAGTTATATTGGATATTAAATTCTAACAAATTTTTAACCAAAATGCGAGTGGACCCCTTTTAATTTTAACTTTAATTAACCTTGTTGTAACCAATTTTACAATACATGCAATTACTCTGCCATCAGCACATCTGGCACAACGCACACTTGTTACCAATGACAGAAATCAGGAGTTTAGCCATGAATGAGAAAAAAATAAACGCAACAATAGCAGAAGCAAAAACTATTTCAGAAACTATGGACAAGACAACAAGCAGAATTGGTCTCTGGATTATAGGCTTGATAATGAAACTCGCTGTAAAATGTGCAACGCCTAGAACCATACCACACCAAACTATCCGCAAAGGTATATGCATGCCATTAACCCATTTGCAAACATGGTCATGTTCTCAGCAAATTAGTCACCGGTGAATCCATATGCTTGGTGTCCAGAGAAGGGTGCAATAACACGTAATCCCTTGGCCAGCCTCAGTCAGTATGAGCCATATCAAGGTAGTAAACAACTTCAGGTTGGTAATTTTGAGTTTATATATCTCTATTGAGCATGTTGGAACTGCACATATTCACACACCTGCTTGAACCTTAAACATGTTAGATGTATTTCATGTTCCCAAAATAACCAAACCCTTTTGTTCTGTTTAAAAATTGGCTCGTGATCACAACTAGTTTTGGGAATTTTTGTTGGAAAAATAGTTCTTAATAAGCATTTTTAAGGCCATATTAAATATAGAATCCTTTCACATTTGGGATTTAGCATTCATTGAAAAATATTATCTAATATAACTATTTTAATATGAAATTTTAACTGTCTAAAACCATTCATAGATGAAAAAGAAATTGATCTCAAAGAATTTTTAATTATCTAAAACTCAAACCTAAAATGGTATATAGATTGGAAGATAACTAACCTTTTTAATAAATGGTTTATATTTTGAAAACTTGAGAAGTTAATATTGGATCCATAAAACACCAAAACTTTCAGAGAGAAGATACTTTAGATTATTTAGGCTTTGGGCTTAAACCACACACTTGTGCTCAGCTTTGAGTTTAGGTTAGTTGTAAAATTATTTTTTGTTAGTCTAGTTTCATGAATAACTTATCTAATCAATAATCCTATTTATGGATAATTTTTTTAAGAAAAAATTATAACTTTTAAGAAAAAATTATTCTATTTTTTTAGAATAAATATGGTTGCATCAGTTTTGATCTAAACAATTTTGTATAAAAAGAGGATGAAGAGAGCTTTTTAGTATGCAAGAGATTAGAGCCATAAAAACAATCTTTACTACTATCAACAACCCTTTACTTCCTAATGTTTTTCTTTGGTTTTGATTTATTTATTTTCTCAATCTATTCTAGAGCTATAGATTATGTATTTAGTAGAGAGAATTTGAGTTTGTTTTCAAACTAGTTTGTAGGCTTGATTGATAGAGAAATTTTTTAAGAAAGTGTTGTTGAAATCATGTGATATTATTTATATTAAAACTATTTATACCAAGTGATGAGCAATTAAGATTTAAAAACAAATGGTTGAATCTGACAGAAACATGATCGATTATGTATTTTTTTAACAAGTACATCTTTATTTTTTCTATAATTTAGTGTTTGTTTGACTTGAAAGGTGTCTACATATTTTTTAAAATGAAATCAATTATAATTGATTAAGAATGCCAATAATTAACTATAATCGATCAACCATGATTGAGAAAGATTAACAATATTAATCGATCATGATGCATGCTAAGTTTAAATAGAATTAGTGTTTATTGTGGCCGGCGGAACTCTCTCTCCTGTCTTTTTTTTTTTTTTGACAACTTCATCTCTCATTTCTCAACATTTAGAGACCAAAAGGTGAAAAAAAATAATGTTAGAAATCAAAATGTACAATTCTAAGATAATAGGGACTAAATATGCAAAAAAAAATAATTAGGAGCCAAACTGAAGTGTTTTTCACCTTTTGAACTTCCGTTAATTTTCATCCCAATTCTTTCCAAAAAAGAAATTGAAATATAACTTAAAATTCTATTTTGTAATATTAATCTTTAATTTAACACCAGAATATTCTCAGACTTTTTGCAATTGGAGAGTGAGCAAAGAGAAATAGATCTCAACACATAAAATTATACTAACATGCAAGGATAAAATAGCGAGGAAATAAATATTGATGACTGAAATGAAAAAAAGTTGGTACAACAATGAACAATAAAAATGGATTTGCTTTTAGTTTATAGGTGTAATGTAACTGTAATTGTAATGTGATAGAAAATCTTCTTATTTGCCATTAGGATCTACAAATCATTCCAGTACTGGTCCTCCGAGTCTCATTTTCACTGATGCATGAGAGCTTCTCCAACTTATATCCATGTGATGAACAT
>Ga0325414_1007980_pt1 | contig 11200 bp, 7 predicted proteins | sample PopdelMetagenome_8_FD_206183 | JGI IMG/M metagenome (GOLD analysis project Ga0325414, IMG submission 206183) | Populus deltoides microbial communities from Bellville, Georgia, United States - Leaf-PdKOR-R3 | ecosystem: Host-associated > Plants > Phyllosphere > Phylloplane/Leaf | place: USA...
ATCGTTCTCTCTCGTCTGAATGAATTAACGAACCTACCATGTATTGTTGGAAAGACACATATGTCTAGTTTCTAACCCATTTGGAATCGCATCCAGACTTCTTATGTATCTTCATATATGACCTGATGAGTAGACAAAGGTTCATCCTAAAAAATTTAAACATTTTTAACATAAACCTTTTGACTTAGTCCATTGAATTCCTCTTGGATTCACTTTATTTTAGACCTTAGAATATATTCAATTGACACTCCTAATGGATCATTTGATGTCTTAGCTAGGATCATATCATCCCCTGTCTCTTCTAAAGAATTCAACCTCAAATCATGACCTGCATCAAACAAAGAAAGATTAGAAACTTAGAATATAACACTAATGTCGCGCGTGTGCGGCGTCACGGTGATCGTTCACCCTCAGGTTTGTGTATCTATCTGACAAATATGGGAGACAATGAATTCTTGACTTTTATCAGCGGAAAAATGGAATGGGAGTGGCCATCTAATATTTTGGTCACTAGGAACCCTAACTGATCTTAGAGATCGGGTACAGAGATTGATTGCGTAAAGGGAAAATATTAGCACCTCAAATATGCCTACCTAAGGTAACCTGTTTTATTTTATTATCTGATATATGCTAAGGCTTCATTGTCTTTCTGATTGTTGGTCCATCTATGATTTAAGAAAAGTCCTCATCGGTAAGGAAATTCTTATCTTATCGGGTAAAAACCTAACTGTTCTATATCAACAAAAGAAATACCTTTGGAATATTGGGAATACTTTTTACATGTAAATTCGTAATCCTAGGTACTAAAACAAAACAAAATATTTTTTTGGGTTTTTTGAAATATTAGCCTAATTCTCATGACTTTAATAAACTAGTTATTAAACCCAAAATGCATGTTAAAATATATTTTTTGAAGTTTTCTTTGTTGTATGAAAATACAATATGATTTTTCTTTTTAACTTTGAGAGACTTGGCCGTATGCATGAAAACAAAATTTTTTGATGAAAACCAGGTATTTTAATACCGAAGTTGTATTTTTACGATATAAAAATACAAATTGATATTAATTAAAATTCAGTAGAAAAATACATGGGAAAATCATGATTTTTTTGAAAAGACATTTTAAATTTTTTTTACTGGGCCGGAACCGAAACAAAATTGGGTTGGGACCGACCCAAATAAAATACAAACTATCTTATATTAGGTTGGACTCAGCCCAGCCGCATGGACTGAGCTAATGATCTAACCCGGATTGGTTACTGTGTCCATGCATAGTAACCAGTCAATTATAATTAGCTGGTTATTGTGCTCATGCATAGTAACCGGGTAATTATTTTTCCTTGCTTGCAGAAACATGCACAATGCATGTTCTGCATGCAAGAAGATGAACGAGAAACAAAGACGAGGGGGAGAGGATTACCTGGAATGAGGGAGCGTGGTTGTTGTCGCTGGGAGTTGTTGTCGCGGCAGCCGATGGTTCGCGGTGGTGAGAAGAAAAGGACGATGGCCACTGTCATTTTTCCTTTCTACATAGGCACATTTTTGTTCTTTTTTCTTTCTGAGTGCTGCAGTGAAACTAACAGGGGGAAAAGATGGCAAGAGGCTGAGGAAGAATGACGGTGGCATTGGCAATGTTGGTGGCGGACCTCGGCTAAAGATGTTGATTCTTCCTCTTCTTCTGCATGCTTTCTTTTCCCTCTTTTCACTCCACTTCGTTTCCTTTTTCTTCTGCCCTTCGTTCACCCTCAGCTTCCCTTTGTCTTGTTCTTTCCTTTTCTCTTCTTTCCCTTGTTTTCTTCCCTTTCGTTTCTCTTTTATACAAGTCTCGTTCGTTCTTTTTTGCTTTTTTTTTGCTTTTTTTCCGTTTATGTTTCCTCTGTTTTTTCGTTTTTTCTCTCCTCTGTATCTTAAACAGTTCTTTCTTCAATCTCTCATGTTTGTCCCCCAAAATTTCCCACCCTCTCTTGTGTCTCTAATTCTCCCCTGTATTTATAGGCAGTCGGGGGAGAGGGTCATCATACCCTGTCCAAGCGCAGGGCATGGGTCTTCTGTTTTTCATCATGGTGAGGGGTATGGGTCTCCTGTTTCTCCATTAATGGTGGTAGTGAATGTTATGTTAGGAGAGAGAAAGAGAGCGCGAAAAAAATTCAAAAATCTCCTTCTTCCCTACCTTTACGCACGCAGGGGAAAAAGGAGAATAATGCCGTTCAAAACAGCGTTGTTTCAATTTTTTTTTGTTTTTTTTACAGTGAATGAAATGCATTTGGGGAATAACCCAAAAATGGATGATGACAACTAACATTATACTCTTCTTGTAGATCTACTTTGCAGGCATTGACTCATTTAAGGGATCTGAATGAACCATCTCCTCTAAGTATCAATTTTGATTCCCTATTTTTAGAAAATGTTTATTTGCGTAAATACACCCAAACTCAATGTCGCACTCGACATCGCAGCGGCCCTAAAAATAATTCTATTATGAAAAAAAGAACAGATTTCTGGCATCTTGTTCTTTTAGGGGAAAAATGTTTTGTTTGGGGAGTCGCCACCTAGTATTATGGTCATTAGGAACCCTAACTGGTCAACAGAGATTCTATGGTTCGGGACTGGTTACGTAAAAGGGAAGATATTATCACCCCTTAAACGTTTTGCCTAAGGCAAACTGCATTGCTTTTTTTTTTTCTTAAAATGCTAAATTTTTATTGGTTTACGTTCTGATGATTTATTCACAATATCCCTAACTCTGGCGCTAGTGAATATTCGACTACGGATAATTCCAACTTTGGCGTTGGTAACTATTACGTAGCCATAAAAATAAATTTAGATTAATATATTTTTTTATTCCTGACTCTAACGCTAGTGAATAAACAAATAAACTAAATTCATTTTATTACGCATTCACATATTTTTCTATTTCTCATGTAAATGAAAAAAAAATCAGTGTTTTTTTATTCCTGACTCTGGCGTCAGTGAATAAATAAATCAATTTATTTTTCATACATGCACATATATTTTTTTTTGATAAATAAAATAAAATAAAATGAATAAGAATAATATAAACTTAAACCAGTATTTTACTCCCGACTCTGGCGTTGGTGATTAAACCAGTAAATTTATATTATTTTTATTCATGCTTAAACATATTTTTTTTTCTATTTTTCTATTTCTCTTTTTTTTTTATTTGTGGGGCTGGGCCCAGCTCAGCCCACATGGGCTGGGCTAAGCCCAGCCGGCCCAGCCTGGTCACTGGCCCAAGCCAGTGACCCGGCTGGGCTACACGAGGCACGCGTGATCCAAATCACGCGTGCCTGACCTTTGCTAATTAATTCAACGGGCGACAAAAATGAGTTAGCAAAAACGCAAGGGAAAACAGAGCAGACTTACTTGGTTCTTTTGCAGAGAATTTGTGCGAGGTTGCCGAAGATGACACTTCTATTTTCGAACTGCCTCTTATTCCTTATGCTTGTATCTCGCGTTGTATTCCTTTCCTGGGTCTCTATTTCGTCTGCTTTCGTCTGAAAGATTATGCAAGTGCTCTGTTTTTTAAACTTTCTCTACTCTCTCCCGGTTTGTTTCTGTTTTTGTTGTTTTAAGGCCAGTATTGGTAAGGGAAGGGTTCACTTCTGGTATGGGGTTCTAAGAACTTAAGAATTCGGTTGGTATCTTTGTGTTTCTCCCTTTTGGTTTCATTCGTCCCTTCCCTTTCTCTGTTTTTTTTTCAACCCCCTTTGCTCTTCGATGCTGCTCGGTTTATATAGGGCTCAGCGGGTTGATAACGGGCGGCAGGCTGAGGGTCAACCACCATTAAGGCACCCATTACTGAAGCCAACGGACGACCATTACTGCTGCAACGTTCGGCGTCCTTTACTGTAGAAAACGTCACTGGGTTAAAAGCGAAGAACATGAACAGCGTCTTCAAAACGACGTCGTTCGGCCATTTGTCCTTTTGATCCATGCAGTTTTGAAAGTCTTGCAATTAAACCCCTGGTTTAAACTGTAATTGACCCCTGCATTTGCGCGCCTTTTTTAATGTAGTCCTTGGATTTTAATTTCGCAATTTAGACCCCCAATTAAACCCCAAACTTTGCTATTTCTTCAATTAAGTCCCTGATTTCACTAATTTAATTAAATCCAAAGTCCAATTAAGTCTAAAACTTATCAATTCTCTAATTAAGCCCCTGATTGGATTAATTAGATTATTTTCAAGCTTAATTAAGTCTCAAAACTTATCAATTCTCCAACTAAACCCTTGAATAGATGAATTAAATTAATTTCAAGCTTAATCAAGACTCAAAACTTATCAATTCTCCAATTAAACCCTTGATTGGATGAATTAAATTAATTTCAAGCTTAATTAAGTCTCAAAAGTTATCAATTCTCTAATTAAACTCTTAATTGGATTAATTAAATTAATTCAAAGCTTAATTGGATTAATTCCAAAGTTTAATTAAACTCCAAAACTTCCAATCATTTTGTCCTTAACCCAAATTTTAATTCATTCTTCATTTACTTGTTTTTTCCAACATTATTATTATTTTTTTTCATCATTTTTTCTTTTCAATAAATAAAATAATAATAATAATAATAATAATAATAATAATAATAAAATAAAATGGTCAAAAATTGGGTTATGACACTCAATCTCCTAGTTCAAGACAACCCTTTTTTGTCTTTTGTTTGCTTGGAATGCATATTTCTCTTTATTTTTCTTAATATATTGTTGTATCTTCTTAAACAATGCTTTCATCACCTATGCTTTTATATTGTCATCAAGTCTAACCATTTCATCAATAAATAAAGAAATCAAATCTAGTAAAGTTAAACCATAAACTATTTTAAATGAAGAATATTTTTTCCAATTTAATAAATTAGCATATAACAATTTATTTTGTAACATATTAAACAAAAATTGCAAATGCTCAATATGTTCACCTAAATTCTTACTATGAATATCATCAAAGTAATTAATAACAAAGCTACTTATGAATACACACAATATATGTTTCACCAATCTCATTAAATTATTATTTGCAATTGATTAACCATTCAAACAATATGTATTTAGTCTTAAGGTTATTTTTTCCTATGTCCCCTTCTTTCATCTTAATTTGATAACAACCAATTTTTAAATCAATCTTACTAAACATTCAAGATTCATGCAACTAATTAATAATATTATCAAATTCAGGAATAAGATGTCTTTACTTTATCATACTATTATTGATTGCACCATTTATAAATAGCAAACCATTATGGATCTCATCAGGAAATATATAGCAAATATGTTTGTTGGTGTATATCTACACAGTAGGACAAATTAAGCTCAAATCCAAATTTGATTGTTCTATATCATCTTTAAAATTTTGTAACAAATATAACAATACTTGGAATAAGAGAATCAAGATTGTTAGTGTTAGAATATACACCCTTATACATAAGTAAAGTCATAGGTATGTCTAGAAAAATAAGCACTCTTGATATTGCTCTCTTTTGTGTAGAAACTTAAGTGTTTACCTATATTTTCTATATACTCTTCTTTTCTCATCCTTATTTTTTCTTTCCACTCTCGATTTTAATTGACCTTTTTATTTCTTAGCCGAATCTGAGTCTTTTCTCTCCTTTCTTATTTTTTTTCCTTTAAGACTCACTTTATTTTCACTCTTTAAACTCATGACCTCATATGGTTTATTTATCTCCTCGACTTTGCTTTCTCTTTTTCTTAAAAGCTCTTATTTTGCCATCTTTTACCTCCAACAATACTGTATGTAAATAGTAGCTAATAATGATTTTAGTTAAGCACGTCATACTAATGATTTTTGTACATATTTTTACATGGTAACGACAACCTCACATTGTTGTATTACCATTTCAGCTTCATCTTTCTTTTTCAATTTTAATTGGTCTTCATAAACCTCTTTAGGTGACAATAATGCAAGTATGTATATCCTTCCATCTTACTTTAAAGTATACCTATTACTGAACCCGTCATACTTAGCCTTCCTATCAAACTATCAAGGTCTTCTCAACAATAAATGACTAGTATGCATATGAACCACATCACACAAAACCTCATCCTTATACTTTTCAATCAAAAAATAAATCAAAACATGTTTAGTCACCATAACTTCACCACATGTATTCAACCAACAAAACTTATAAGGTTTATCATGCTTAACAATGTTTAGATTTAATTTCTTAACAAGTATAGTATTACCAACATTAACACAATTTCCACTATCAATAATCATAATACACACCTTATTACTAATGTGACATCTAGTATGAAATATGTTCTCTCTGTATTGCTCATTTAACAATTTTGTAACAACTTTTTGATTCTTTATCTTTAAAATTATCTCCCACTCTTTTCATTCACTATAACCCTAATGGTAGGCATTTCAACTTCCTTTTCCTTACGACTAGGAACTTCTTATTTATTAATCATCTCATCAAACTTACTCATTAACACCGTCATCATAGCTTCCAGTATATTCTGCCTTTCCTCTACACTTCTCTCCTTTTTTCTTCAACACTTTTTGAAGACATTGTTTATACTTGAAATAAAGGTTAGTAGCAAGGATAGTTTACTTACAATAAAATTAACTCATTTTATGTTTCACATAATTTATTAGGTTTTTCACTCTAATAGTCTCGTTATGCCTTTTACCACTCTATTCTTGTACCTTGGTTCTTAAAAATAACTTATTAATTTATCAAACAATTAACCAAACTACACAATGATTTATTTTATATTTAAAATAATCAATAATTAAGAATTATTCAAACTTTAAAAACAAAACTTGAGGACAAACTTATGAGTAGCAATGTAAATTTGCGCGAATACAATGATGAAAACGAAGACACAAAATAAAAGCAAAAATTATATTAAAAAAAAACAATGAAAACTATAAAATTCAAGAAAATAAATAAATCGATGCAAGAAATCAAAAACCTAAAAAATTAATGCAAGATACTTCTATTCTACCTAAATTTGCAAGAAAACAATCAAGATTACCAAGAATTTTTAAGACAAGTTCTAGTTAAACCCTAGTTCATGCAAGATTTAAAATTTTAGAATTGCTTCTCTAAGAATCCTTTCAACATTTGTGATTTGATTTTTTTTAATAGGTTCTAAATTTCTCAAGTCCAAAATGAACACAATTTGTTATTTATATATATTTTTTCTTTTCCTGTCAAAAATTGATTTTCTTCTTCCTTTTATTTTTAATCAAGATTCCACCAAAACACCACAAAGATTTAATGTTTTTTTTTTGTAATAGCCAAAACCTTTGAGAAAAAAATTGAACCAGGAAAAACAAAAACATAAACACAAACACAAACCCTAGATATGGCAAGATTTAAAAAAAAATCCTAGAATTACTTGTAATGATGAAAATTAAAAAGATATAACCTGAAATTAATCTTGCTCTAATACCAAACTGGTGTGGAATTATACCTTAGATTGTTAATTTAAGGTTTGAAGAAATGTTTGCTACTTGACCCAATAAGAACCTTGCCTTGAAGAACCAAAATTATAAGCAATTGATCACCCCTACCCTACGCCTATAACAAGATGTAAATGAGAAGTATAAATTACAATGGAGTTGATTAATTCTTTGAAAAGTTTGCAAGTTCAATAAAAAACTTAGTATGAGAATCACTCAACCACACAAAGAGAAATAAACACACAATATGCGACAACTTCTAAATAAAATTCTTCAACTCCTTAAAAACCCTTACATAAGAGTATTTATATGTAAATCTTAAAACTAATAGGTCAGACATGCACTCAATTTAAATAAAGCTCAAACTAATAAAATAAGATTTAAAAAAATAAATAAGACAATAGTCTAAAATTATTTTTCACCCTTCATCATATATGATAATAAAAAATACCCAAAAGAAATAATTGTCGAAGAATCCATATTGAAGAAAAGCCTGGTGCCTTATAAAATAAGAATTAATTTCTAACCAGTTAATTCTTCTTGTTTGATATGAGATATTTTTAAAATAAATAAGCCAAAGGCTATGATGCAACCATATTATTCAATAGTTTCACCCACATTTAACTAGTGTTTTGCCTATGTTTTATATATATAATGCCTTGATATTCTTTGTTTTATGTTTTGAAGGCACTTTTGGATGAAAGATGCAAAAAGGAGTAAATTGGAGATAATTGGCAGATTTAACCTTTAATCGATGTTTTGTGTAGAGCGTGAGCTCTAGAGGTTGAAATGAAGTGATTCTAGTGACATTAAAAAGCTAACATCCATACCTTTCTGAACATCTAAGGCAAGAAAATAAAATAAGGAAGAGCATGAAAATCGCAGCCTTCAAAGTTAAATCTTGCAATCTGCCAGTGTTGACCTTTGGTCATTCCAACTTGATTATCTGGAGCTACAGAAGTCCAATTGATGCAAACTTAATGTTTTTAGATTCGTTACTCAAAGTTCTATAAAAGCTTCAAATTGCAGCCAAAACCGATGTCATATGAGGGAGATGATTTTTCAAAGATGACATCTGAATTTTGCCAGCAAACAGGTTTTGTGAAGAAACGAGTCCAAATTACGTTCTGAAGCATTTAAACCGATATCCAAGTTTTTATTTCAGCAATTTAGCTCCTCTAAGTCAAAGCTTGAAGATTTCATGCAAGGCTATTTCTTCTTTTTTAGAAAAATAGTTATTGAAGTACTTAAATATAAACAGTCTACTTAATGGAGGACTATTTTGTAAAATAGAGACATAGGGTTTCCTAGGATATAAAAAGAATGAGAGAAGAGAAGGAGGGCAACCAACCAAGAAGAGAAAAACGCTCCCTTCCTCTAAGAAACCCTAAATTATGCATTCTTCCTTTTTTTTGATTAGTTGTTCAACAAACATGCAAGACTAAACACTTTTTCTTGGTTGCAAGGACACGGAAACCTTCGGATTTCAAGAATTGTGAGATTTATTTTACCTTTTCTTTTTAGTTTATATGATAAATATGTTTGTTCTCCTATGCTTATTTTTCTTATGATTGTTTATTTTAATTGCTAGAGTGGACTCTAAGTTATTATTGTAGACAATCTATTGCTAAGTTTGATATCAAAACCAGAGTTGTGGTATATGAACTTCTGAAGCAACTGAGTTTAATAATTATGGCGAATCTACGTTATTAATCTTAGGGAGAACATTCAATCAAATCAAACATATACTGCAGACAGTTATATTTTCTTGATTAATCAACTTATCTAGTTCTTAAGGCTGCCATTAAATTAAATTACTAGTGCGGACACTGTGGTTGTTTGATGGTTAGGGTTAGTTATACGGCGGGTCCGTTAACTAACCAATGTTAAGAAGAGATAAATATTCAGAATATAAATTGATGTTTCTTTTCCATGATCAGTTCTGATTTCTGTAGGTGGATGTGTGCTTGTGATCAAGGTTTGTTCTCTTGATAATTTTCTGATTTTATTAAATTTCGTTTGATAGTTTTTTGTTTTCTTTTGCTTTAGCCTAGATAACGTCCAATCCCCCCCAAATTGCATATCATCTAGCATAAAAATCTGACTTGAACTTCATTGTGGGATCGACCCCTTGCTTGCTCTATACTATCTTGTGTGTTGTGTTTGAAGCTAGGATAATTAATTTGTGCGACCGCGACATCGCAACAGACTACCATATAAGTTTACGATAGCATTAAGAACTCCATGTAGTGAATGGAATCTATAAATATCATTTTGTTGGTTTAGATTCGTAAAGATATTTTTACGGTTAGTAAAAAAATAATTTGGCCAAGAAAGAAGTTTATCAAGATTAGTTAGCATTATTTTCTCTTTAATTATCTTATTAGTTTATATTATTTAAAAGATAAGTTCAGATAGAGTTGTATTTTTTTTTCTATATAAGATAGAAGGTTTTTGAATTTATAACAAACATGTTAACCAAGGGTTTTCTAGATCAATTTCTCATTCGCTCATAATTTGTTTTAACCATATTAATATTTCATATTAAAGAACTTATGTAAAAGATAATTTTCAACAAAATTTTAACCTTAAAATTAAATGGAACCTAATTTAAATTTAGTATCAAATATGTCCATTAACCATATTTTTATTAAAACAAATTTCAACACTTAACACTCAATAATGTAATGAAGAGAATATTGAATTTGAACACCTTTTGTCTATGACCTTGAACTTGCATTAGACAATATAAAAAGAACCTTGTGTTCTATCTTGATTTTTCACACAAAAATCCATTCAATCTAAATAGGTGGGAGTCGACCTTACCACTAAACAATCAAAACATAAGACCATATTATTGCTAAAATATGGAGTTTTTGGGATTCTAGCATAGTAAATTTTTTTTATAAAATAACACAATGTAAAAAATATTTAGAAAAATAATATAGTTTATAGATATTTACTATTCTCGAGTCTTAAGTGTCATTTGCAACTCTTTCAAATTATAAAATTGATGGACATAAGATTCAACAAGAGAGAGGAGAGAGAAAAGAAAGAAAGAAAAAGATTATAAAAACACATCGAAAATCCAATGACAACATTACTAGTACCGTTAGAAAGATCTCGATAAAATAAATATAATAATACAAAAAAAAATCATAAATGATGATCAGAGTTTATCACACCAGCAGTTCAAAGACAAGTAAATCTCGATACTTTTGGATAACTAATGTGATTTACTTTGTTTATTTTTATGATGTTTTTTTTTTGGTATTATTAAATTTATTTTATTAGATTTTTCTAACAATATTAATGATGCTATAATTAAAATTTTATTTTTTTTTAACCTTTTCCTCGCCTGTACCTCTTCAGGAGAAAAAAGAAAGAAAGTAAAAAGTCTATGAAGTATTTGGTTAAAGAAGTCAATGATATCTCAAGGAGTAAGGAAAGTGGGACCCCCAAAAAAAGAAAAAGAACGAATTAAGTGCAAAGTAGCTTCCTGCTCTCTCTCCAATACAAGAACAACACGCTTCAGAGAAAAAAAAAAAAAAAAAAAACCCAAAACAAAAAAACTCCTCTCTCTCAAGAACCGTATTCTCCGAATTCGATCGATTTTCACAGGTCTGTTTATCGTGATCTTTTATTCAATTGAATTTAATTCGATTTAAGTAGATCTATCTGTTTTGATTCTTGGATTTTGGGTTTGATTTGATATTCTAACGTTAAGTTTTATGTTTGCGATGTAGAAGATCGCG
>Ga0325414_1007981_pt1 | contig 11200 bp, 6 predicted proteins | sample PopdelMetagenome_8_FD_206183 | JGI IMG/M metagenome (GOLD analysis project Ga0325414, IMG submission 206183) | Populus deltoides microbial communities from Bellville, Georgia, United States - Leaf-PdKOR-R3 | ecosystem: Host-associated > Plants > Phyllosphere > Phylloplane/Leaf | place: USA...
TTATTATTATTATTATTATTTTACCCGCTGCGTATCACGGGTCAGGAGTATCGTTATCTAATTCTCGGGAGGCATCTCTTCATGATTAACCGAGGCTTGTAAATAACCACCGAACCTGTGGGCCCCCAACTAGACTTTAAGATGTTGCTCTAATCGTGAGTCAAATCGAGCTCTGTCCAAGGTTTATTTATTAATTCAGAGTTAACTCGAGTCGAAATAAATAATAATTAAATTTATTTAGAATGGATTTATTCCGGGCAAATCCCATACGTAAAGTGTTTCTTTTCTAATATTCTGCCCATTTCACTGCAGATTTAATGTTAGTTAGAAGTACTCATCATTTTCCTACCTGCTAAAGCAAGCTACCCTACGAGCTTGCATCACTTTTTACTCGAAAACTTCTGTTTTAAAAATATATTAAAATAATATTTTTTAAAATAATTTTTGATATTAATATATTAAAATGATAAAAAATAAAAAAATAATTGTTTTTTTAAAAAAACATGACTTCTGCAATTTTCTGGGAGAAAATGGTGAAGCAAAGATAACCAATCATGTCGAAGCATGATATCCAAAGATGTTGTCTCGGCACGGAGTTCAGGCAGCCTAACCCCACCATGTGAAAGGCACTGACAAAAGGTTAAGCCTGTGAAGACAAAATTGAGTTGCTTATTATTTAGTCCCTCTGAATTTTAAAAACCATTTATTTAGTCCTTTTCATTAAATTTATGCTATATTTCCATTTATTTTTCACTTAAAAAATAAGAACGAATATATATATCATGGAAAGGTTGATGGGAAAAAGACTTTTTTTTGCTATTAAATAATATTAAATTAAGCATGATCAATGCTAATCAGGACTAGATAATTGGTTTTTAAAATGATGGGACTAAATTATAATTTACTCGATAACATTCAATCAATCTTTCAAAACATAAACGAGCCCAACTGCCTGTCTCCTGAGAGTCTTGAGACCAAACGACGTCGTTGTTCTTGTTAAAGTAAAAGCTCAAAAACAAAAGTAGTTCTTGTTAACCTTAATAAAGTAAAAGAGACTGCAAACTGTTGGGAGCCGTACCCGTTGATAATGCGCATCCCTAATCCCTTGCCTTTTTTTTTTTTTCCTATTACAATTAGGAACATTTTTTTCCAGAGAAACAAAATTAATTAATATGAGAGAAACTAAAATATTTTTCCGATGCAGCTTTTTATAAATGATTTACAGCTATATTTAGCATTACTTATTTTTAATTATTACTATAATAAAGGATGAAATTAGAAATGTTTTTCTTGATTGGAAGGGGAATATGAATATAATTACTATTTAATTCAAAACAACAAAAAAATTTATGTTTTGAAAGGTTGGTTGAAACATAAATCCTTTGCTTGGAAAACAGCACAATTTATGGACTAAATAATATAATTAACTTTCTTCTTCTTCTTAAAAAAAATAAATGTAATAAATAAAACTATAGAAAAAGAGAAATTAAAGGGGGAGTGTCATTAAAGCCCGCCTTGACACCTTCACTACAGTTTACACAGTACAAAAGACTTCTCTTTCTCTCTATCAATCTCTCTCTATCTTTCTTTACTCAGTTCTCGAGCTCTGCATAAGCGTACAGTGGCGATGTCCCCGTGTTTCACGGTCCACCGTAGCCTATGCAGAGCCCCTCTTGCAATCGGCTTCCTTTACCTCTCTCTGCTTCTCTCCTCCTTCTTGATAGCTCATGCACAGGTGCTTGCATCTCTTTCTTTTCTTTATTTTTATTTTTCATGATCTGTACAATTTATAACAGAATTTCGAGTCAATCCCATAGGTGTTACAATCCTGCACAGAAGCCACAAATTGTGGGCCAGGTCTTTATTGTGGAAATTGCCCTGCTTTAGGCAAGACTCAACCCATTTGCACCAGAGGCCAAGCTATCATACCTAATTCTTTTGTATGTTTTTTTTGGTTTAATTTTGTGTTTTTGATTATGGGTTTGGGTTGTTTCTAGCTAAAACACTGTAAAGATTGTGTCTTTTTTGTGTGTGTGCTTTTGCAGATAAATGGGTTGCCTTTTAACAAGTATACATGGTTAGTTACTCATAATTCTTTTAGCATTGTTGATGCACCTCCTTTGCCTGGTGTTCAGAGGCTTACATTTTATAATCAAGAAGACACTGTGACAAATCAGTTGAGGGTATGTGGTCCTTGTTCTTCTTTTTGTTTTTATTTGGTTTCTATTTTTTCATTTTTCCTTGTTGACTTGTTTGGCTACTCAGAATCTGGAGGCGAGAGAAAAACTGAAATGAAAATTTTGAGCTTTTCGATTATTCAACTATATACTGGTGCTAAGTTGGATGACAATTAAATGATTAATTTTATATTTCGTTCCTTTCTTGTGCTTAATTTCCTGGCAATTAGGCAAGCTAATCGATTCTTTTTTTTCTTCGTAGACATTGATGAATATTTTACTTATCATTAATTGCCCTCTTTTTTTTTCATGGTTGTTTGTTAGAATGGTGTGAGGGGGTTGATGTTGGATATGTATGATTTCGAGGGCGACATCTGGCTCTGCCATTCATTTCGAGGGCAATGTTACAACTTCACTGCGTTTGTATACATCTTTCCATTTTATCAATTTAACTAATTTGAAATTTGTTAATGGTTTTTGTAAATTGGTTTTTGATGTGCCCATCTGCATTTTTTGTAGCAACCTGCAATAAACACTTTGAAGGAAGTGGAATCATTCTTGAGCGAGAATCCAAATGAGATTGTGACAATTATCATTGAGGACTACGTCCATACTCCAAAAGGCTTGATAAATTTGTTCACCAATGCTGGTTTGGATAAGTATTGGTTTCCTGTGTCTAAGATGCCGAAAAAGGGAGAAGATTGGCCTACTGTGACAGAGATGGTGCAAGAAAATCACAGGCTTGTGGTATTCACTTCTATTGCTTCAAAGGAAGCAGAGGAAGGAGTTGCTTATCAATGGAAATATATGTTGGAAAATGAGGGTAAGCATCATGTTCATAAATATCTATTGGTTTTATAAAGTTTGCTTGGAGGTGAATGGTCCAGTAACAACTGCATGATTAATTGAATTTCAGCTGGAGATCCTGGGGTAAAACCAGGCTCGTGCCCAAGCAGAAAAGAATCAAAGCCACTGAATTCCAAAAGTGCATCGCTTTTTTTAATGAATTACTTCCCAACATATCCAGTTGAAACTGAAGCTTGCAAAGAGCATTCAACTCCACTTGCTCAGATGGTTGGTACCTGCTATAAAGCAGCTGGAAATGTGATGCCAAATTTTTTGGCAGTCAACTTTTACATGGTATTAGTACTAGCATGCACTAATAGATGTGAAATAAACATATCCTATTTAAGCATTCTAACTGGGATGAATATGGTGCAGAGGAGTGATGGTGGTGGTGTTTTTGATGCTATGGATAGAATGAACGGACAGGCATGCGGTTGTAGCACTGTGACTGCTTGCCAGGTCTATCCATTTTACCTATGTCATATTAACTGCCTTACTTCCACACTGTGGTTTAGCTGTTTCTGGAAACAAAGAATAAAAAATTTCCAATTCTGACATATTTCCAAATGCATGCCTAATTGATTTCGTTTGAATATTAGTCTATTTAATTTGGGGTGCATTTTTCAATCTAGACTTGGATCACAATTAGCCAGTAACTTGTGAGACTTGCTTCATATCCCCTTCCATGGGAGAGTGATTCTTGTGCCATAATAGGATGATGAGTAGGAGTTTTGAATAAATGTTTAAAACATATTCATCGTGTATTGTCACTGTGACAGGTTAAAGGATTTAATATGACTTGCCATGACATAAGTTTTGAACTTGACTCTTTCCTTGCTTTTTTACTTTCATTCAACAAAAAGCAATGGATTCTTGTTTTTGTTATGGCTTGGACAATATAGTTTGATCACTTTGAGTCTTGGGGTTCCATTTGTGAAGGGCTCTTGACTAGTTATGGTATTAGAATGTGAATAAATTTGATTGCTAAAGATGCCATATTATGGTCTTTTGCAGGCTGGAGCACCTTTTGGATCTTGCAATAATGTAACCATACCTAATGTAAGTCCTGTAACAAATACCGCGGGAAGTACAAGCCCACTGTCAAATACTGCAGGAAGCTTTACTGGATCTGTTCAATTCTCGAAATCTGCATCAAAAATCCAATCTCCAAATAGCTTTGTTTTGTTCTTGATCTTTTCTATTAGCAGCATCTTGATCATATTATGGATACAGTGAATGATTTCTGGATGGAGGTTAGGGATCCGCTCTTTTCCTTAGATGGTTAGGGAGTTACTTCTTTGGTAGAGGTTTATAGTTTCTGTATGTATTCTCCAATAATAACTGGTATACCATGTCCCAGCCTTATTGAGAGAAAGGTAAAGGAATACTTTCCAGAGATATGAAATGTGATTGTAAACAAAGAACTTTTGAGATTCTTATATTGAGGCTAAAAAGTAAGGAGTTGCACAGGAATCTGAGGTAGATAGTGTCCAGAAGTAACCAGAATATGTCATGAAAAGGTTCAGGTATGCAGTGGCCAACAGTTACCAGAATATGTCATGAAAAGGTTCAGGTATGTAGTTTGCTTCACTCTAAAGGTTTTGTGGTTCTTAAAGAATTGCCATTATTTTACTTTTAGCAACATTAAACATCTGTGTTCCTGATCTTTACTTAAACATGATTTAGATTTCCATAAACCTTGTAATAAAAGCCTCAAATAAGTGTACAAATATCTGGATATATTGCATTTTGAAGCATGCCAATATGAGGACTTTTATCTGAATTTGCGTTCTTGTAATTGCAAACCAAGACTTTTGCCATACTCATTAAATTCTGCAGTCTGCATATAATAATTATTATTATTAACCATAAACTTAATCTCCAACTTTCAAAATGTTTTTCTAACTTGTCATATACTTGCTGTTCTCCCTATTCATCTTCATGGCTATTAGCAATTGCTTTCAGTTTGATACGGTCAAATACTACTCGTATCCTGTCAAAAGTTCATTAACCTTGTAAGATTTATGGGTTCTACTGATAGAAACTGAATTACCCTGAATTTCAATTTGAAAATGCTAAAGAATTCTAGCAAACGATGCCAAGTGGTAGTCTCTTCTTTATTATTCTTAAGGACTTTGGGTGTTGGTTCAAGTGGTAAAGGTGTTTGGCAGGTTCTAGGTATTATCTAGAAACTTACCGATTAGAACATGGTATATTAATCTCTCTCTGGTAATCTGCATTCTTGTTCTTCCCTGATTCAGTATATACTTTATTTCTAAGCACTAATTTTATTTTGTTCCTGGTTTCCTACAATCTCTTCATTTAAACACCTAATGTCCTTAAAATATGCGCATGGGCCCTTTAAACTAATGAGGAAATAGATAGGCATTAACATTGTAGCAGCTCTGCAAGTACTGCACACTCTCTGTACTGCACACAGTTATGGAAAAATTCATGTGTTAAAGGCTCATATTCTTCTTTGCTTGTAAGAAGAATTCATGTTTATGTTTCTAGTTTTGACAGATTTTCTCTTCATGTTCTTCAGGTTGTCTGTTGACCATAGTATTTACCGGTTGGGGTAGTAGAATGGAGCTACTGTTGAAGTTTTTCCATTACATTACTAGTTTCACTCAACATTTTCTTTTGGTTTGCTTGCCCACTTATATTTGGGCCATTATTATCCTCTGCATATCATCATCTGAATAATGTGGAACATGTAGGCTGTCAGGAATAGGAGTTTTTCGAGGGCTTGTCTTCTAGAATGAAATAGGTCATGTTGTTTCACATGTTTCAGTGAATTCTAGCAATTGGAATAAAAAAGCATGATGGCTTGGTTCTTGAGAATTATATGCAAGGGATAGAACAATACATAATAAGCACAACGACAGTTAAGAAATCAAAATATGAACGCATCAGCAGGGCAAAGCTGTTTTGTTAGTTCTGCCTTGTTATTTTTTGCAAACAGCAATCATAGCCTGCACAGATTGAAAAACCAGAAGATTCATTTGTATAAAGCACAAATCTTGACGTATCAAAGCCAAATTTCATAATTTACAGATACGAATAATTAACTTAATTGTTACAGAGGAAGAATCTGAAGGATATTCCCAGCTGTTTATTGGATCCATCGGCTCGTGATAATGATTGAAAGATAAAGCAGAAATAATAATCCATACAAGAGCAATGAGCACTGTTTAATAGTGCTCCTGGGGGTTAAATTTGAAGGGCAGGGCTGGTGTCACGCAAATCAATGAAGAAATTTACAGGAATTCTGGTTCCCCATACGTTAAGAAAGAAGAGACCGATTTCTGTGCATGGCGGCAGCTCCATATGGCAACAGTCTAGAAATAAGGAAGATGCAAGGTCATTTCCGGCTACAAATAATTTTGAGAATTTTTTAATAAATTTCATTTAAATATCAATTTACTTGAAGGATCAATATTATGTTAAATATTGACTAACTTATCATGTATTCAATAAACTACTTATTAAATTTAAAAAATACATAAAAAAAATATTTTTTAAATTTTCATGTATATATATAAAAAATGCTAAATCATACAATGTATTTTTTATATATACTTTTAAGCTAAAATGTGATTTTTATTTTTTTGAGAGACATGACTGGATGCACACCAAATAAAACACACACACACACATATGAAATGAAAAAAGGTTTTAAAATTTTGGAAATTTTTGAGATTTTGACGAAAAGCTAATATTTTAATATTATGTCAATATCTTATAGTTAAAGTTTACAGTCCTGATATTAAATAATATTGCTAAAAAAACATGCGAAAGATCCATAAATAATCTTAAATTGATTCTTGAAATTTTTTAGAATTTAATTAGGGCTTGTTTGGTAAAAACTCATTTTTATTCAAAACAAAACTGTCAAAACAGGCTTAATAGCGTGTTTGCCAAACATGTCCTTAAGTTTAAATTCCTTTTATTAAAACAGTGGCAAACCAAATAAAACCTTAGTCATTGACCCGATTAGATTGACCTAAAATTCTTAGTTTTACAACAGACAAAACTAAAAATCTTGGTTTGACTTGAAAAACAACCCAAAACAAAACCAAAGAAAAAAAAAAGATTAAACGCACGAAAAAAACACAAAAACTAAAAAAAAGACTTGAGCAAAACAAAACAAACAAAAAAAATTAAGAGCACGAAGAACATTTACAACAAACCTAGCCATATGACTTTCAACTCAGATTGGATATGGACAACCCAAGGACACAAACATGGTTGAAATTAAGCAAGGATCAATACTCTAGCATTCATTCACTTCGATTATTACTCAAAAATCACAATTTTATTAGAATGAGGTTCAGTTCAAAACTAAAACCTTATGATTAAACCCTCCCAAAACATGTTATTGATGTAAACAAACCCTAGATTATTAACTAATCAAGTAAGAAGGTTTCGTGCAAAAAAATTGACCAAAATTGGTCTCAATCCAGGGGCTAAGTCAATGTTCTTGCTAAGAAAATAAGAACATTGCCCAGAAACCTAGCAAAAACCCTGTCCTTGCCTAGGAATCCCTAGAAATGGGCATTGTAGGCCCTTAAACACACCACTTTTAATCCTCAGAACTCACATTATCAATACCAAGCATAGTTGAATGAAAAGAACTAACAAAAAACATTAAATCATCATAAACATGCATTAAATTTCAACTTCATAATTACAACCCTGATGACAACCAATAAAAACATCAAATTTCAATTAAAAAATAACTATTTAAATATTTGAAATCCAAACCATGCATAAGAATCAAGAACATACACTAACAAAATAGAAAATGCATCAAACATTCGCTACCATTTTTTGGTAGAATCAAAACCAGTCACAAACATATTATCTTGATACTTAGTAACATCATCAACAACTCTAAACAAGATTTAAACAATAAAAACAATATTTTTAAGTATTAATCAAAACAAAATTAGAAACATCATAACGCTACAACAAGTTCAAAAAACATCAAAAGAGGTTTAAACATTAAGAAAGCATGAATGAGCATGTCATCAAAAGAGGTTTATACCTTCTTTAAGCTTGCTGCCTATAGGCTATTGTTTTTCCTTCTCTTTTCATTTTTTCTTTCCCTTTCACTCCTTTTTTTTTTCCAAAGCTTGTTAGACATTCTATGTTAGGCTCTTGAACCTTCACAATATGGTATATTAACAGAGTATTTCCTCATGTTTTAGGCCCTGTTTGTTTGCTGGAAAATAGTTTTTTTTGGGAAGCGAATTCCTGGAAAGTGAATTCCGAGAAAGTGAATTATTTTCTGATGTTTGGTAATGTAATAGAAAATAAGTTGGAAAACACTTTCCAGTATTTGGTTATATCATGAAAAATGAGCTGGAAAATAATTTATTAATGTTTTATTTTTCTCAAGTTTATTAAAATAATAAGGAACAAATCTTACAAATTAAAAAGTTGAATGAGAATAAAATTGAAAAAAAAACATAATTTCATAAATTATCTCAAATAAAATAAATAATAATCAAAATAATAGAGATCAAATCTAAAAAATAAAAAAAAGATGAAGAAATTAAAATAATAATAATTAAAATTTCATAAATTATTTTTTTTAAAAAAGTAACAATCAAAAGAATGAGGACCAAATTTGATAGATAAAAAATTTCAATAAAAAAATGATAAGGAAAAAGCAAATAACAAATATAAAAATGAGGATCAAAGTTAGTATAAAAATTAAATTTTAAGAGATGAAATTGAAAAATAAATATTCAAAATATATATATATATATATAACAATCAAAAGTTTGAGGATCAAATTTGATATAATCAGCAAATAATATGACATTTCTAAATTTTTCATACCTTCCGGAAAGTGTTTTCCGCCCAAATTTTCTAGGAAAACACTTTCCTGGAAATTAAGCTAAATTTTCCTTTAACTGGAAAGTGTTTTCTGTTGACCAACTTTTCTAATGTCAAACAAACACAGAAAAGTTTGGAAAGTGGTTTCCCGAAAAGTGAATTCCGGGAAAGAAACACAGCCTTCCTTCTCTCTTTTTTTCTCCTATGATTTATGAGGTTTTTCTAGTGTTTTTTATAGATTTCCTCAAAGATTGATTAAAGCTTAACCCATTAATCAAAGTGAGAGGATTCTAGATATAAGCGAGAGGATTCTTTATAAAAGCTAACAGCTAAAAGCTCTTATACTATATTGGTTTTGCAATGATGATTTTGGTTTTAAGGGTACTTAGTGGTTTTGTTAGACTTGAAGGGCAATAAGCTATTTTTGTCCTTTTGATCTTGAAATTGAGGTTTTAAAGCCATTGATAAGAACCATTTGAGAATCTGCAATTAAGTTTTGAGAATCTACAATTAAGTCATTAAATGACTTCCAAACTTTAATTTTTTTCATAGTTAAGCGCCCCTGATTTAACCAATTAAACATTTCAAAGTCTAATCTCAATCCCCAAACTTCAATTTCTTCCAATTAATACCTAAATTGACTCTAAAAATTTATTTATTTTTCTTGTAATTTAGTTCTCAATAACATTAATTAAGCCTTTTAAAATTTTTATTGAGTCCTTACCCATTCAAATTTGTGTTTCTTTACCCCAAATAAAAATATTTGTAAGTCATAATTGGGTTGCCAATTTTGCCAATCTTATACATTTTAGTCCTTCAAATTTTTCACTTGTCATCTTGGTCCTCCACCACCAATCTTGGACAATCTTCTAGGCTTTCTTCATGTATGTCCTTTTGTATTTTTTTTTGTTTATATATACATATATGTGTGTGCGTGTGTGTGTGTGTTTGTGTGTGGTTAAAAATGGGTAACAACACTAAGAAAACTATAGGTTACAAGCAAGGTTGTTAAAATCGCGTTTTGACTCGTAAAATCGTACGATTTTACGATTCAAAACATGCATTACGGGTTGAATCGCTTGAAAAAATAAAAAATGGGTAAAATCGGGTTGAAATCAAGTGAAATCGCAAAAATCGGATGAAATCGCGCAAAATCATGATTTCAGGACCGATTTTGCGATTTTGATAAAATGAGGCCCTGAAACAAAATCTCCCCCTCTTGGACAGCTGTCAGATGCTTTGGTAAGAGCAAAAGCTTCGCGGGCACGATTTGCTTTCCCTAGGATTTGGTTTAAGAAAAATACAGAAAGCCGTTCACGTTTTGGTTTCTTCTATGCATATTGTACAACATGCAATTATTAACAAAAATATCTAAAGGTGTTTTTACTGTATACTAGGAGGTATTAAAAGGAGAAACAACAATGTTTTTTTTTTCCCATCCTTTAATTTTTTTTCTGTCCTTTAATTTTTTTCTACCATGTTTATTGATTTATTTTTCATTTTTGTTATTCTACGTAATGTTCACAAGGAATTAAGCTTAAAACTTTATTTTACTTTTTCTCTAAGTGGTTATCTTAATGTCAAAAAAGATTATGTTATTCGGTTAATGCTCAATTTTAAACAAAACAATTTAGTTTCATTGCTTGAAAAAAAATTTAAAATTCAAGGACCAAAATTTATCAGGAGGCAAATATTACTTTTAATATTATGATAGATTGTTGTTTAGAAAATCGTGTTTGCAATTTTAAAAAAAATATTTTCATTAAAATGATTAAGAGATGCATTAATAAGAAAATAAAGTTTAGATTAAAGAAATATATTTTATCTACATATTTCAAATGCCTTGAATTTAAAAAAAAATCTTTATTTTTATTTAAATCATGAATTTTTTTTATATATATTTTAAAATTCCTTATGATTTTACGATTTTACGATCCGTTTTTACGATCTGAGTTTGTGAACGGCTTTCCGTGCCGTGTTAAAATCGCGATTTTAACAACCTTGGTTACAAGCAATAGAGAGAATAGAGGTAAACTAGCTCCAAAATGGGATGGTATCTTCAAAGTTCTGAGAGTTATCAAAGCCACTACTTGCCATTTACAAGATATGGAAGGAAATAATCTCCCCTATGGCTGACATTCTGACCATCTAAAAATGTATCATAGTGAATGAGAATTTATATTTTCATATATAAGTATTTTCATTTTTTTTTATCAATGTGTATACCCTTCAAAGTCCTAAGAGATGGTATGCATTCTCCCTATAGGCAATCTCCAAATGATGGATGTGGTCTCCATATTTTTATATGCACTAATCCCCAATAAACGAAC
>Ga0325414_1007982_pt1 | contig 11200 bp, 9 predicted proteins | sample PopdelMetagenome_8_FD_206183 | JGI IMG/M metagenome (GOLD analysis project Ga0325414, IMG submission 206183) | Populus deltoides microbial communities from Bellville, Georgia, United States - Leaf-PdKOR-R3 | ecosystem: Host-associated > Plants > Phyllosphere > Phylloplane/Leaf | place: USA...
ACCAATAACAACTTCTAACTCCGATTTTTTTCTTTCTTTCTTTTTTTCGAAGAATAATTCTAACTCCAATCGTTTGTTTTAAATTGGTTTTGATGGTATGCCATTATATATACTCCAAGTCTGTACAATTTTATTGAAATGGTAGTAGTAAGTTTAATTAGTGATATATTTTGAGTTTTTTTTTTTTTAATTCTTATTTTATATCTATCACGTTCACCAGGTGTTCTACAGCAATCCTTACTTCCAACTTCCCAGCAGCATGTATTTATTATTGCCATAACTAAATGGTTTAACTGACACTTTTTATAGGTTTGGAGGGTCTAAATACAGTTTAAGGAAATTGCTGGCTTAGCCTTTCAGTAAAGAAGGAGCAGAAGTTAGAACTCAAAACCTAAAACCAGCAAGACAGTAGATCATCATTAGACATGGCACCCTCGTCAAGCGACGATTTCTCAGTACTTGTATAAGCGTCAGATTCAGGCATAGATGCAACACCCTTTCGAGCAAACAAAGAAAGAGGACAAAACCAAGATATCCCAGAACCTGAAAACTGGCATGATTGCTCTCAGTATTTTGTTCATGATGAGGATTTCTGGCATGATTGCTCTCAGTATTTTGTTCATGATGAGGATTTCTCTGATCTTGATCTCAACCGAGCAATGAAATGTTTCCTCAACATCTCGAGGTCCCCATTCGTAAACATACAGAACAACCTGAAAAGCGCAAACCCACGACGTTATTACAATTTCAAAAGGTCAAATTAAAAAAAAAAAAAAAAGAATCAAAATGTAAAATACTGAAGGATAAAAAAAAAGAAAACACTTTGGAGTAGGGTTATAATCCACACTGAGACAACGTATGATAATTTCTTAAGGAGAATTAAGGGTTTTTTTTTTAATTTGTGTTAAGGCCAATTTTTTTTCTTTTGAGTTTAATGTATAGTTGTAGATTCGATTGAAAAAAAGTTTGGATTAAATCATAAATCTATTATTTTTCTTTAAAATAAAGTCATATTAATTTATTTTTTAAAAAAAATTGTTTTAACTTGGCCAAGTTTAAATTGGATTTAACTGAATTCATGAAATCATAATAAATAATTAAAATAAAGATAAAAAACACAAATTCTATTAAAATGAAAATGAAAAATGTGATTCATTTATAAATAATATATAACTTCATGATCATTTATTGTGGGAGTATATATTCATGTCATTTTAAATAAAAAAAAGGGTCATTAAACATAAATTTGATTGTGATTTGAGTTGACAATATTCAAGATCATAAATCTTATCAAGATAACTGTTAAAAAGATTTCACACATTGGAGTTAATTTTGAAAAATTATTAAATTCGGATTAAAAATGAACATCCCTTCTAAGAATACCTCTGTCCAAATAATAATAATAATTAAAAAAAAAAAACCCATATTTCTCATATCCCACGCTTCTAAACGAAACTTCCTCCAAAGAGAGTGATCAAAAACCAAAAACCCAACAAAACCCCTCCCTCTACTTCCCTCACTCTCACTCTCTCCCTCTCCCTAACCCAAAATGTCAAGAGCCCTCTCTCTTAGACGCTCCCTTCTCCACCTCCACCGCCACCACCACCGCCCAAAACCCCTCTCCCCCACAACCCCACCATCCCCAAAACCCGTACAAAACCCCTTTACCCCACTAAACCCAGCTCGCAAATTCTGCACATCCCCTACTCCAACACCATCAACAAACTCTGAAGTCCGAAAATACATAGGCTACACAGCCCTCGTTATTTTCTGTGGTGCTGCCACTTACTACTCCTTCCCGTTTCCTGGCAACGCAAAACACAAAAAGGCTCAGCTTTTCAGGTATGCTCCATTACCTGAAGACCTTCACACAGTTTCTAACTGGAGTGGAACCCATGAGGTCCAAACCAGGAACTTTTACCAACCAGAAAATATTGAACAGTTGGAGAAGTTGGTGAAAGAGAATAATGAAAAGAAGGCTCGGATCCGACCTGTTGGGTCCGGGTTGTCTCCAAATGGGATCGGGTTGGCTCGGTCTGGGATGGTGAATTTGGCTCTTATGGATAAGGTTTTGGAGGTGGATAAGGAGAAAAGGAGAGTTAGAGTTGAAGCTGGTATAAGGGTTCAAGAATTGGTTGATGGGATTAAAGAATATGGTCTTACTTTGCAGAATTTTGCTTCCATTAGAGAACAGCAGATTGGTGGCATTGTTCAGGTTTTTTCTTTTTTGTTCATTTAAAATAAAAGGTAATAAATAATTGTTACACTTGGTTCTACTGAATCGATTGGTTTGGTCTATGCGACCATTTTCTACAGATGGCATGGATTCCCGTGAGGTTAGGATAGTATAGGTGTTACTGAATTTTTCTTATAAGCTGATGGATTTCTGTCAAGTTTTAGTTAAAATTTGGAAACTTTGAAGGGTTTCTTTTAAAATTTGAAAACTTTTGAGTAGTATGTGTGTTCTTGATGTGCCGAATGGGAGTCTTGGTGATGTCCAATGAATGAAAGTGAAACACTAATTAGATTGTAGAAAAGTTAGTGTAAGATTGAATTGGTGCACATGGTAAAATCTTATTGACTTCACTGATTTGTGGGTTTGACTTGTTTGTTTAATAGGTTGGTGCACATGGTACTGGTGCCAGGTTGCCACCGATTGATGAGCAGGTGATTAGCATGAAATTGGTTACCCCTGCCAAAGGAACAATAGAGATTTCAAAAGAGAAAGATCCAGAACTATTTTATCTTGCTCGTGTTGGTCTTGGAGGACTTGGAGTGGTTTCTGAAGTTACTTTACAATGTGTGGAGAGACAAGAGCTCGTGGAACACACGTTTATTTCAAACATGAAAGATATCAAGAAAAACCACAAGTAATTTCTTTAGCTTTTTTATCAGATATTACAACTGGTTATCTTATGCACGCAAACTGGATGGTTGAGAATTTGAATAAAAAATGATAGATTGCTGAGATTTGTAATCAGCTTTTATGTTCCCAATGATATTTATGTTGTGAATAATTTGTAACTTATGGGATTCAAGTTCTGATCACCACACCATTTAGGAGGGATTATAACTGGGCAGTGGCCTTCTGTAATGATTTTGGAGTCTCAGGTTTTAGAATGATCATGTTAGTTGGTAAAGCTTTTGTAGTTGAGAACTAGGGAACTTTTAAATCTTACAAGCATTCTTCTACAGATCATCTGGTGTTAGATTGTGCAATACAATGATTAATCATTTAGTTTTAAAGCTGCATGACCCATATCACAGGGGTTAGACTGTGATGCAATATGCTTGTATGTTGCTCGTTTGGAATGCAGATTTCTCTCTCGTGTTGAATCATGAAATGAAATTATCAGTAATTGAGATTTTATTTGTTTCTTATTAGCTAAAGGTTGTCTAAATTTCTTTTTTTAGGAAATTGCTATCTGAGAATAAGCATGTGAAGTACCTGCATATTCCATATACAGACGCTGTTGTGGTTGTGACGTGCAACCCTGTCTCAAAGTGGAAAGGTCCACCCAAATACAAACCCAAGTATACTACAGATGAAGCCCTACAACATGTCCGTGACCTCTACAAGGAGTCCCTTGAAAAGTACAGGTATACTGCCCTTTCTGAATCTGCTGTAACCATTATATATCCGTCATGTTTTCCTAGTTTGTTTATAATCTCTTATTTGCTTAGGTAATTTTATGGTGTGAAATATGTAGGCTATAAAATCAATGCTTTTTCCTGTCATCATTTTTTCAATCCATCCACTAATTAAGAATTTCTGTTGCGTTGTCCATATATATATGTCAGTTAATTGTACACTGTCACTTGCAGAATTGCTGCTGCGAAATCATCAGATGATAATGAACCAGACATAAATGAGCTTTCATTCACAGAGCTAAGAGATAAACTGCTTGCTCTTGATCCTCTCAGCAAAGATCATGTTGTAAAGATCAATCGTGCTGAGGCTGAGTTCTGGAGGAAGTCAGAGGGATATAGGGTGGGATGGAGTGATGAAATTTTGGGCTTTGATTGCGGTGGTCAACAGTGGGTCTCAGAAAATTGTTTCCCTGCTGGTACCCTTGCCAAGCCAAGCTTGAAAGACCTTGAATTCATAGAGAAGCTGAAGCAGCTCATAGAGAAAGAAGAGATACCTGCACCTGCTCCCATAGAGCAGCGATGGACAGCTCGCAGCCAGAGCTCCATGAGCCCAGCCTCAAGCTCAGCAGAGGATGATATATTCTCATGGGTAATCTTAGTGAATCTTTCACTTTATTGAATTCCTTGTATACAGTATGTATTGGGAAAACTTTGTTGTGTCCATCTCATCTTCAATTAGGAAGTCCAGGTATGCCTCTCATGCTCCAGACTTGTAAGTTTAAGTAATTCTAGGGATATGGAGATTTCGTTTAGATCTGATTTGAGATACCTATCCCTCTTAGGTATATCTATTCTATTAGACAACATTTCTGTTGTCCCATGAGTACTTGAAATTTTTCTCAGTTTAAAGAATTGTCAACTTTTGTTTTTGAGATGAAGGGTTGGATGCATGAATCTTTTCACTTTCCATGTTGTGTTTTCTTTGTTTGCTGTATTGTACAACCTTAATTGGTGGTTTGCTACTGTAGTTGTGCTCAAACACTTTTTGCTTGTTTCTCAGGTTGGTATTATCATGTATCTTCCTACAATGGATGCCCGCCAAAGAAAGGAAATCACAGAAGAGTTCTTCCATTACAGGCATCTGACTCAGGTGGAGTTGTGGGATAAGTATTCTGCTTATGAACATTGGGCTAAAATCGAGGTATTGATAAATATCTTGCATCTCATCTTCTGTTCAAGTTTTAGATTATCCTGCACAGAATTTGTGCTTTGTTTGACTGTTGGCATCAAAAGGAAATGAAAACTTTCTTCACCTATTGATTTTCTTCTCGACCATCACTCTGATTCCATAAAAAAGTGATTTTTAAAATGGGCAAAATGATGTTCCATTGAAATTTGGTGCTTCTTTATTTAACAACTCCCAAAAATATGTGCAGGTTCCGAAGGACAAGGATGAGCTTGCAGCTCTTAAAGAAAGGTTGAGAAGGCGTTTTCCTGTGGATGCATATAACAAGGCAAGGAAAGAATTGGACCCCAACAAGATCCTTTCTAACAATATGCTGGAAAAGCTGTTCCCATTATCGGAAACAAATTGAAAGGCTTCGTTTGTTGGCTGGTTAGTCATTTTATTCTTTCATATCATTATTCTGGATGCATCATCCTTAATTGGTTGGTTAGTCATTTTATTCCTTCATATCACTATTCTGGATACATCGTTTATATTGTCCTTTTGTCGATCTGCTTGGAGCTTCAGCACAAATGCCTGGCTATACATCAACTTCAGAAAACCAGAAATATAGAATAACATGTTGTATTATTAAGTTCACCATGGCCTCTGATTGATGATGCATTTTCTCTTTCATGAATTGGAATAAAGATCCTGTGTCGATCTTAGCAAGAGCTGTTAATTTGAACTTTGAACTGTTGTTTTCTATTGCATGATTGAGGGTATCTCGTTTTTACTTCATGTCCATGTTCATGATGCTTGATTATTTATTGAAGTTGAGTTTTTCCAAACCTCTGATGATTACAAATGAAAACAACCATTTGGGTTTATTTACCGTCCCTGATGGCCTTTTAGATGGTCTCCTGCGTCCTTAAAACCATGTGTGTCCAAACTCTTACTGAATTCCAGTGTCTTGTTTTTTAAGGAATGGGCTGTTCATCCACAATATTTGAACATTACCATACAACCCCATACTGAAAAAAAAAGCCGAATATGCTTATGTTTGGGACGAAAGGACCCTGTAACATGCTGAGAAATAGAATTATAAAAGTAAATTCTAGGACTGTTCTCAGAAACTGGTTTTAAGTATTAATCTCGTAGCTTTCGCTTGTCTCTACAGATTATATTCTGAGACCGATCCCTAAGAAAAAAAAGAAAAGAAAAAAGACTGGCATGTGGAGGCTTTGGACTTCATGACTTGTCAGTTCTCACTCGTCTTTTCTTGGGTGCTCTTCTCATTCTTGATGCTCAAAAAAGAAGTGAAAGAGGCACTGTTTTCGAAACATAGGGTAGCTGGAAATGGTGAAAAAGGCACATAAAAATAAATGGAAATTGGTAGAGAAGGGGATCAAAAGGAGAATATTACTGTATGAGGAAACAAAAAAAAATAAAAATCATAGAGGCTGTTTGCAGACATGTTAATAAAACCAGTCACTTTTATTACAATAAATGATCACAGAAAAGCAGGAAAATCAAAGGCCACACATCCGGTACACAAGTTTTGCTATTTGGATCACAGTTTAGCAGCAAGTTCCACAAGGCCAGCAGCAAGTTCCAAAACGCCAGCAGCAACAGAGGCTGCACAAATAAGAATAAAAAAAAATGGATTAGCATTGGTAGAAAATTAGACTTGTTACCTGTGCTTCGTCGAGGGTAAAGAGTTACAAGTTATTGGTTCAAGTGGTAATTTAAAAAATATATTAAAAAAATATAATAATAATAAATTAATTAATAAAAATAAAATAAAATAAAATAAAGTAAATAGAATATACCCAGCAAATAAGCAAATTCAAGTGAATCTTTTAAATCTAGTCTAATTTTTAAAACTTGTAATTTGTTAAATTCTAAACCTGGTTTTAATCAAGAAGCTTAACTCAATCAATTTAATTTTAAACAATAAAATCCTTAAAAAATATTAATGAAAAAACTTGCAAAAGCACAAAAAAATAGCAAAATAAAATAAGGATAAAATTTGATATAAAAAAACCAATGATGAAATTAAAGAAAAAGAAGCAATTTTAAGAATGATTCAAAATAAAATAAATAGCAATTAAAAGAATAAGAACAAAATTTAAAAGATTAAAAAACCATAGAGGGTGAAATTGAAAAATATACGTAATTTGATAAATTATTTATATATTAAGAAATAGCAGGGGTGAAATTAAAAAAAAAACTATACAGGGCTAATTTAATAGAATCAAACCACCAAAGAACTCAAAAAAAGGATAAAAAAATAACAAAACATTAGCTTAAAAAAAAAATCAAGCAAACCCAAGTGAACCTCCTAATTCTGGTTTAATATCTAAAACCTACAACTTGTGAAATCTTAAACCGAGGCTCAATGAAGCAGCTTAACTCTTAATAAATTTAATTTTGAATAATGAAATCATGAAAAAATATTAATTAAAAAAATTACAAAATAAAAAAGCAACAAAAACAGTGGAGATAAAATTTGATAGAAAAAAAAAACTCAAGGAGGATAAAATTTGTAAAAAAAGAAAAACAATTAAAAAAATGATCCCAAACAAAATAAAATTAAGCAATTAAAAGAATGAAAACTAAATTTAAAAGATAAAAGAATTATAGGGTGGTGAAATTGAAAAACATTTGTAATTTAATAAATTATTTATATATTAAAAAATAGCAAAGGGTAAAATTGAAAAATATTTGTAATTTGATAAATTATTTATATATTTAAAAATGATAGGGGATGAATTTTTTTGTAATGACCATATGTGAAGGAGAAACAAGTGAAAGGGCTCCTCTAAAATTTTGCATAGGTTGTTCAAATTGCGAGGAGGAGAAAAAGAAGAAGGGGAAAAGAAAAGAAATGATCTTCAACGCCAAACTAGAGATATTTCTAATACACGTGTCATACCACTATGTAGAGAGCATTGAGACCTTACAAACACCGCCCCAAAAGGTCGTATTTGGTTGCTGGATGGCCTCTTATGCGCCAACATGTTTTTTTAAATAATATTTAATATATGTTAGTTATAATAATATTCCGAAGTAACCTTAAAATTTATAATAAAATTAATTTAAAATGACTAAAATACCCTTATGAGAGATGTCTAAAATAGCATGAAAGTAATTTAACTATTCCAAAAATAATGAAAGGACAAAAAAAATCCTTGAGGCAAAAGCATAAGAATTTTTCTGTTCATAGGTCAAAGTAGTAATATTACTGTGTATAAAATAGAAAAAAAATAAATATAACCTCATATAATATGTCAAAAATAAATGTATCATGATGAAAAGATAATGTTACTCCAAAAGCTTATTTCATTGTCTTTTCTTTTCCAATGGTAAATTAGTAATTATACTATTAAAATAAATATTAATATATGTCTTCATGCTGAGTAATATCACTATGGGCTTATGTTTAAATATATAGAAAATAAAGAACTTGATAAATAGACTTCTAGTTAGGAAGACTGTCTTTGTCTTGTTAGATGGTGATTTTACTATTCATCACCTTATAAAACACTTTGAAGGATAAACTAATCAACCCATAAAACTAAGTTATAAGTAAAAGTTATAAGTAAGACCTTATAAAACACCAAATTACAAATTTTTAAAATATTTAAAAATCAATGGTAAAAAATAACCGCGTCAACTCGGGTTAACATACCAAACTCACAATCTGGATCTTAGAACAAGATAATTCTATAGAAAGTATATCAAAATAAATTATAAAGCATAACCCTTGATAAATCCAATATTAAAGAATAAAAATGAAAATTAAATAGAAAAAAAAAAAACAAAGCATTGTTATAGTGAATGAATTTACCTTTTAATTTTTGTTAATATACTAGTTAGTTGTCTTATGCTTAGATCTCTTGTTAACACAAAAATATAAATAAATTAATATGCAAGTGTTTATAATGCGTTTTATGACATTAAGAAAAAAATTTAATTGGAAATCGAAAAACCAATACATGTGGAAGAGAGCATTTAATTAAAACTGACTAGAAAAAAAAATTACAATATAGGGTTGATTAAAACCAACTTAAAACTCCTTGGAATTCATTCAAAAACACAAAATCAAACCGTAAACAAAATCCTCTCAAGCTTGATCTCTATTTTTCAGCAATTTAAAGGGGGGAAAACTGTGATGGAACTTCTCTCATTAAATGTAATTTATTGACACCAAAAATGAATTTTTTTTTTTTTTTTGTGGTTTGATTATAATCAATTGTCAACTTTATTTCTCATTTGTCATTTTCTGAAGACTCTATTTTCTCTTTTAAATCAGGAATTGAAAATAAAAAATGAAGTTTTTGATCAAAACAGAACTTTTAAAAATTAAAGGGACTCTTATAAAAAAATGAGAAAAGGAGGAGATAAAAAATAATTTTCTTCATGAAAACTCTATTTCAACCATGTTATTTTATCGTGTGCTTTGGTTCTCTTTCTTATATAAAAAAAAAAAATTGTATCATGGAACAACAAATGGTAGACAATTGGCCATTAATTTTGTTCTGTAAAGCTTAAATTGATATATATATATATATATATATATATATATATATATATATAATCGCCATTCACAATGTTTTGTATCTTGGTTTACAAAGTGTGGTTAAAAAATACATTATTCTTTAATCGCTATAGTGAAAACCCACACTTTTTTAGTATTCGTTAATGGTTAAAAAATACATTATTCTTTAATCCACAAGTTATGAACACAGTTGTAACTTAGTCCTTTATATTTCAAAGATATTTGAAAATCTATAACATAATTAGTCCTTTGACTTTCGTTGACGCTATCTTTCTGAAAAGTAAGTTGTTTTTTCTATAAAAACTTCTGGTGCAGGTTTTTATCTAAGAATTTAAATCGTCAAACGGTGCATTTGGGATTAAGAACAAACCAAAAGATGTTTTAACAAGATAGAGCTCAACACGAGTCAAGAAACTGAGTTGCAAGTTTTTAAAACACGAAGAACTACGCTGGAAACTTAGGGAGTAAAGAATAATTGACTCTCGTTTAAGGCATTGTCAGAATCGATTAAGCATCTATATTTTTTGCAATGTTGCTTATACAAAAGCACATGGATGAATACTTGACTTCCCAAATCAGCTTGCTTTACTTACAGTCTCTTGATGAAGCTTTGTCTCTGCTTTTTTTTGCGAGGGCAGCATTTCTTCCCGGTGGTGGGAGTTTCAGTTGGGTATCCTTTGAACAAGAGAGAGAATTTAGTTTTCAAGAGTTTCTAGTGAAAAGAAATCTAGAAATAGAGATGGCAAAACCTGATGGAGATCTTCTATCTTGACTCTCCGTGAGAGGCATTTTGGAACAAAAACAAAGGAAGCTCGAGTCTGTTTCTGTCTCCTTGAGCAACTGATGTCTCGAGCACGCGAAGATCCTTATTTATCAGCTGGTTATATTTATAGACCCATGCATTGCCTTATGCAATAAAACAGGGTATTCAAGTAAGCTCCCACTTTCTACTCTCCTGAAAAGTATGCTGCAATGAAAAGACGAAGCATCTAAATTGATGACGAACACCGTTTTTCCAGCTCATGAGAATACGAACAACAAAAAGCCATGGATAATGGGCTCTTTACTTGGCTCCTAATCCTAAGCGAATGAGGACTAGGAACTCTATTCTTTGATTCTTTCTTCAAAGAAAATATTCGCCCTTTCTATTCTTCATACTCAACCCCGGAAGAAGACGGTGCTGACAATCTTGCGAAGGAGCAAGGGCTTGTTTACACCAGGAGTAAATCATTTCTACTTAGGTCAGTGCAGAAACCCTATCGAAAGCTGTAAATCACTAGTGTCCTTGCTTCTTTCACCGTGCTAATTCATCGTAGCTCATCTCTTTTGACATTCAAAAGGTAAAGATTTTACGTTTAGCTTAGAAAGTTTGCTGGGGTTTTGGTTGTGAGCCTGTGACGTTAGCTGTAGTTTTTATGGCTACAGTTGTGGTTAGAACTAAATTATAAAAATATGGATAATGTGGGAAGAATTTTTTATAAAAAAAAACTTGAAAATCTTAGAAATAGTTAGAAACAGAGTAATATTCTTCTTTTTTTTTTTGTTACAAAGCAGAGTAATATTCTAATATTTCAAAAACTAAATTTTCAAAAAGAAAAATTGGAACTTTCTATTTATATATAATATTTTTTATTTAAAAAAATTAAAATACTAATGTGCTTTTAATGAAAAATTGACTTTTGAGTTTTTTGGAGAAGGATTCCATGACCAACTTTTACTTTACCCAATAGATTGGTTGTGTTTTTTTTTTTTTTTTTTTAACCGCAACCCAACTCATTCTTGGAGCAACTCTACTCTGTACTAAATCAAGGGGAGTGTAACACACGTGCTTTGTTGTATATATGAACAGTAAAGTATGTGTTCATTTTTTTTACTTTTTT
>Ga0325414_1007985_pt1 | contig 11198 bp, 6 predicted proteins | sample PopdelMetagenome_8_FD_206183 | JGI IMG/M metagenome (GOLD analysis project Ga0325414, IMG submission 206183) | Populus deltoides microbial communities from Bellville, Georgia, United States - Leaf-PdKOR-R3 | ecosystem: Host-associated > Plants > Phyllosphere > Phylloplane/Leaf | place: USA...
TGTATATGTTTTCTTGAGAAAGAAGAGTGTCTACAAGCCGTCGCGACGTGCCATGAGGAGCATTGGAAGTCTATTTCTATGAGTTGCAACTGCTATAAGGCCAGAAGGGATTGACGCAGAATAAAACAGGCCTAACCTTCTACCAAATAAGAGTCAAGAGAAACGCGTCCTGGTAAATGGAATAGCCATTAAAATTGGCTTTCTGTCTCTGCCAGCGTTCATATCATATGGAGTGCTTATTAAACGCGGTATACATATATACTAGTTATTTAATTCGTGTTTTTGTTGTAGATTAAATATTTTTTTATAAAAAAAATTATATATATATGTTTCTTTTGACATCTTTTTGTACATAGATTCTTTCAAGTGTAAATTAAAAAGTCTATACATACAAGTAATCAAATAAATTGATACCAATATGTGTTAATAAATGAAAAAAAATCATTAACGATAAATAAAAATGAAAATGAAAAAAACTAAGAGATATATAAAAATTAAGATATTTGACCTGACAACACAAGCCTTTTACCCGATTGTGTTTAATGATTTTATTTATCAAAATCAAATTTATATTTAATCAAATGATAAAAGAAATAAACACACATGAATTAATTGAATAAAATAAAGAGAAAAAAAATATTATGTAAGGTTACACATATTAGAAATATTATCCAAAAATAAATATTTTCTATTTATACAAAATATAAAACATAACATTATAGATGAATTATAATAATCTCTTCAAAAATTAAATGTATACAAAATAACTATAAAATAATTTTTATTTAAAAGAGACTTAAAAAAAAAGAGAAGGGATATTAATTAAAAAAATTTTTTTTGAAAAAAAAACATATAAAAAAGGCATAAAAAAACAAATTTTGAAAAAGAAAAGGTCAGGTTAACACGCCTAACCTATTTAGTAAAGCTTGTGCACCTGGACCCTTTTTTTTATAGCAAGTGGGGTTGTCGACCCTATTTTTTTTTAAAATAGGTTAAGCAACGAGTTGTCTAATTTTGTCTAAATTCCAATTACTATGGTGGTTATAAAATTGAGGTTGATGAGTTTTTTATCTAAAAACTTATTTTCAACCCATTTTTGACCCAAAAAACATATAAAACACTTTAGCCGACTTAATAAATCCATCCATGGCCTTAAAAATTCAAAAACCATCTTGAAATAAAAAATGAACACGAAACCTAAAATCTTCCCGAGCTCAGATATGTTTTTCTAGGCACTTTCAAAGTAAAAAAAAAAAAAACTTAAGTTGAACTCCTCTCATTAAATGAAATCATTTGACATAAAGGCATACCGTTTTGTTGGCAGGAATCGCTGTCAATGGTATTTTTCTCTCTCTACTGCTAAAATCTGGTGATCTCTCTCTCTTCTTTCAAACCAGAGACTAGAAAATAACATAATTGAACTTTTATATCAAAATTGAATTTAGAAAATATTGAGGGACCAAATATGTATAATATGTGAAGTTTGAGGATTAAAATGAATTTTTTGTGAGAACTTTGAAGCAATCACCCGTTTATGGAGCTATTTCTTTTGTCCTTTGTTAACAAATTTGATTCAATTGTCCTTTAATTTAGCTCAAAAAGGATGTAATAGTGTAAAAAATTGAGGATCAAAATGAAAAGAAAACTGAACAATAAATCCATAGTAAAATGTGAGAGAGTAAGTATGTGTATAGTAAAAAACAACCTACAGCTTTTAGAGTTTTCTACAATTAGGTCCATGTTATAACCCAATTTTGACCTCGTTTTATTAACATTTTTCAAAAACATAATCCAAAAACAGCTGAAAACAAAAACAAATTCAAAAAACATAATTTTGATGTTCTGTAGCATTTTCAACGTCCTCTAAAAAGAAACCAAAATTAAAAAAATTGTTTTCAACGCGTTCATATATTAATGCCCTCATTGTAAAATTATTGATTAATTTTTCTTATCAAGTTGACATTGACGTTGACTTTTTTTTAAAAATAAAATACAAAAAAATAAGAAAAATAAAAATAAATAAAAATAGACAATGAAACCAAAAGTGCAACAGAAGAAAACGAGGACCAAAGAGGATTTAAATTACTTAGGGACCGCGGAATTGAGAGGAAAAATATAAAATTATTTTGCCTATAAATAGTAAAAGAATATCACAAATAAAAAGGAAGGAGAAATTAGTTAGGGAGGCCTAAAAAAAATGCCAAAACCATTTCTTACATTTTTTCTCCAGCTCTCACACACCTACATACATAAAACCAATCCTCTCCTCAAAACTGTCAACCACCAGTAGCGTTGTGAAACCCACTTTCACTGTCCAACAACACAAAACTTCATCCCTTTCTCTAGACCAAAATAAGTAACTTTCACTTATTAGCAACCATCAGCTATCATGGTTAGATTGTCCACCTCTAACTCCCATGCCATTGTTAGCCATTAAAGAACCCAACATTAATAAATAGTCCTTGTTCCCTCCATTAGACTAACCCCAATCAACAAACCACTTAAAATCAGGCCGCTCTCTCATTCTTACATGATCGGCCAACATTCTTCCATCTTCAACCCATGGCCTTCACATTTCCTTCCCTACGGTGGCAAAGAAGCAACATCAATAAACCCATCATTTTTTTATCTTAGTTGGTTATAACTGGTGACAACTGCCCTATTGTTTTCCTTTTTATTCCTTTTTATTTGGTTGAAGTCAGTAGCTCCATCCTTTTCCTCTAAAAAATTTATGTGCCTCTTCCTCTCTCCACGAGTCACTAAAAATCAGCCTCTCATATCTCTTCAATCTCATATGTCGCACGTGTACAGTATCACGGTGAAAATAAGTCCACTCTCGTGTTGAGTAATCGGGAAAATGGGGGAGATAAGAAATTCTTGTCTTTCATTGGTGGAATGAGGGAATGGGAGTCGCCACTTAGTATTTTGGTTATTAGAAACCTTAATTGGCCTCAGAGATTATGTACGGAGACTGGTTGCATAAAGAAAAAGTATGAGCACCCCAAATACACCCTACCTAAGGTAAGTTGCATTGTTCGATTGTTTGATAAAAGTTAAAGTATTATCGTGTTTTTTAATTATTGGTTTGTCTAAGGTTTTAAGAAAAGTTCTTCTCGGTAAAAAGATTCTTATCTTATCGGGTAAAACCTAATCGTTTTAACGTCAATGAAAAAAAACTACCATTTTAATATTAAGAATAAGTCTTACGTATAAGTCCGTAATCCTAGATATTAAAAGAAGATAAAATAATAATTTTTTTTGGAATTTTTGAAATATTGGCCTAGTTCTTGTGGCTTTAATAAACTAGTTATTAAAGTCGAAAATACATGCTAAGACATATTTTTGAATTTTTTTTGTATGAAAAAACGATATGATTTTTGTTAGATACTTGATCGTATGCATGAAATCAAGATATTTTTTGTGTTTTTTCTGTGTGATTTTTTTGTTTCAATATTTCAGATAAAATCAAGTATTTTAATAACAGATTTGTATATTTACAGTATAAAAATATAAACAAATATTAAAAAAATTGATAGGAAAATATGCAGGAAAATAAAAATTTTGAAAGGATTTTGGGAAAAAAACCTTTTGGACTAGGTCGACACGGGTCCGGCCCAGTAAACAGTGGACAACTCTCCACTATCCACATATTCATGTTAATTCACTCTCAACTGTTGATGCAGAATAATGGAGAAGGTTGTGATGCAGAAGAAGAATAAGAGAACTAAAGGCTTACTTGGCGGTTGCTCACAGTGCTACTAGTGGTGGTGAAGAGGAAGAAGGGTTGTGGTTTGCAGTTGTGGACGGGAAAGCTGCTTGGCCGGTGGTTCTTCTTTCTTTCTCTGTGTTTTCCTTCTGCTTTATTTATTTATTTTTTGCTTCTGTTTCTCGTTCTTTGGTCTTCTCGTCCTTTGTTCTTTGATTGTTTTTCTTTTCTCCCTAGTTCTCTCTTTCTGGTCCTCTCAAAATGTTCTCCCTTCTGTCTCCTTAATTTTTTTAAAAAAAATCTTTCTCTCTCCAAAACCCCTCTGTTTTTCTACCCTAAAAAAAAAAACCTATGTTCGTCTCTTTTTCCCATAAACAATCTCCTCATTCCTCTCCTTGTTCGTCTCTATTTTCCGTTTTTTTCTCTCTTCTTTCTCTTTATTTTCACTAAAAAAAATCTTCTTCTTCTTTTTTTTTCTTTCTGGTTCTCCCTTTGTATTTATGGGAAGCAGGGGAAGATGGCCACCCTACCCTACCCAAGCACAGGGTGAGGTAGCCGGGGCATGGCTCGCCTTTCTTTTTCATTATGATGATACGGTAAAGGGGATATGAGCTGTGTTAAGGGGGGTGAGAGAGCTGGAAAAATTGAAAAATCTTCTTCTTCCCTGCCTTTGCACGCGCAGGGGAAGAAAAAGATGCACACTATCGTTCAAAACATCATTCCGTGCCTTTTCTTTTTAAGGAAAAAAAAAGAATTTGGGGAGGAACTCAAAAATAGGATATGACATCACAAACAATGGCTCATCCCTTCTTCTATATTTTTGGCCAAATACCAACACTGAACCCCACACCAACAATATCTGTTAGTCATTAGCCATCAATAACCAAGTAAGTAACCCAACAACAACTTAACCTCCTCCCATTCGACAACCCAAAAACAAACTCGAACACCGGCCACTCTTTCTTCCTTGATTATAAACGTAGCCATCATTTGCTGCACAAGGGGAGAAGCTTATTCATTGATATAAAAAAGAGATAAAATTAATTGTTTGTGTGATTTCTACATTTGCAGGGATGATGAACATCACCGTTAGCATAGGAAAAAAACATAGAAGGAGCAAATTCCAATCCACCCATTTTTTTCATTTCACCAATGACAACGTGTGGAACCACACGTTGGTAGTGATCATGGTGAGTTGAACCCATACGCCACAATTGTTCCTCTATTTCAAACATTGGTTTATTGGTTACAACAACCTCTCTAATTGATTCCTAGTCCTCGGAAGGTCGATTTATAACCTTAAATCATTTTTGTTAACAAATTGCTAAAATGTTGTGAAATTTGGGACAATATGCTCATTGTTGTGTATAAATTTTAGATTGTTTGAACATTATTTTGGATTGTGATTTTATTTTTTAGGGTTGCGATTGCTAATTGAACATTAAATGTTTGATCATGTATTATACTTGAGTTTACATTAATTTGTATATTAAATATTGATTCATATATTATGCTTGGATTTGTGTTGATTTTTTGATTTAGCATATGATTAAAATGAAGTTCATGAAACTAACAAGATTTGAGTTTGATTTTTGGTATTGTTGGATTTTTAATTAGGTGAATGATGAATAAATAGCTTGTTTTGAGTTGATATTTAGATTAAAATAGTTTGATTAAAGCACATTATTGCGTTTTAACAAAAAAGACCTTAGTCTAATTTTATTAAATTTTCAAAGTTTTGGAAGATTATTTTGCAATTAATTTTAGGTTTTTCACACTATTTTTACCTTTTTATTTTTAATAATTGGTTAGAAAATTCTCTCAAATAAAAATCATATGTTGCATAAAAAAAATAAAAATAAAAATAAAAATACATGGCATGATTTTACATTTTTTTTACTACCAAAATTCAATAAAAAATACTTTATTTTTTAATGCATTTTGGATTTAATAAAAAATTTATTAAATCCATGAGAACTTAACCTATATTTTAAAAACACAAAAAAATCAATCTATTTATTGTAATATTAAAGATGGACATGGTTTTCATTGTGCAATAACATTTCTCCAAGAGAAGGGATTGACTCAACTTGGAAGGGATTAGCCCAAGTACATATATGACAAGCTACTAGACCCAACATCATTGGGTTCAGCTACATACTGAGCCCAAGGACATATGAGTCTGACAACTATTATAGACCGTATATTGAACCATTAGACTTTATTTGTTTATTCTTATGACTTTTTAACATAAAATATTAATGTCAAGAATACTCATCTCTCTACACCATTAGGAGTACAAAAGTCTTCTAATGGTCTACCATATTTCCATCACCATTAATATCATGTAAGGGATATTTATCCCTCATTAATATTGTGTAAGAGATATTTATCTCTCATTAATGCTATCAGGATGAAATGACTCTTCAGCCCCTCCACATCAACAAAAACAATAAGGTTCGGCGGTTATAAATAGCCCTTGAACCACTCATGTAAAAGGTTCACAATTTTTATTTTATAAGTATTCGTTCTTTAATTCCAGAGCACTCATCATACAAAAATAAGAACAAACGCTCTTGTTCTTGAAGTTTAAAGCTCATTTTATTATTTCTTGCAATCCTTTAAAAAACATTTATTGACTTTATCATCTGAGAGTCCTTAAACCCCACAAATAAAGATTATTTTACAGGTGTTGGACTTTCTACCATCAACCATCTATTTTTTAAGCTTCAAAGAAGAGAATATTAACATGAATGTGTGATTACTTATTACCCAAATATTAAATAACATTATTCATTAATTGATTGAATTTTAGAACATCATCATCGAAAAAGAAAAAGAAAAAGAAAAAGAAAAAGAAAAAGAAAGGATAACGGATATATGCCAAATAAATTGAGTGGAAGGGAGGGGGAGTGAGCACGCGCAGTGGTGGCTCAACCATGTGGTCATACGTGGGCATTGTGATGGTCCGATAATGTATTGTGATTCGACTCCTCAACCACATTTTTTTTTTCTAAAAATACCTAAGGTCTTGAAAAGGTTACGTGAGGCCGCTGCAAACCTTTTCCCATGAAATTTCCATGCACTGCTTGCTTTTTTCAAAAGCAAGACAACAACAGAAGAGCCAACCCTTCCGTTTTCTCGCCTTGCTATTAAAGATGACCTTTATTTATGAACTTTATTTGCTCTTATTTTGTCGTTTTTCGGGTCATATTTAGGATTTTCACGTTTTATTACTGCCCCCATAGCCCATTCTAGAAATTGAACAAAACTTTCCTAACTTTAATTAACAACAAAATCCAAGCAACAACTCTAGGAGAACACAAATACATACATGCATGCATGCATACATGCATACATACATATATGTGTGTGTGTGAACATGAACATAAAATATTGAGCTAGAAATAATGACACTAATATCAATTGAATATAATTTTTTATATATAAAAAAGCTTGAATTCATGATATTTTAATAAGAAGGACATTAATATCAATTGAGTTACAACTTATTGTTCTAAGCGTGAAATGTTATTCTCCTGATATTGGTTACTGAGCTAAATATTGTGTAAACAAAAAAAATTGTGAAAAATATTAGTTGTGTTGCTACATTTTAATACAAAATGTGATTTTAAATTAAGGGAAAGTTAACAATATAATAAAATATTAGGTGAAATACATATCTCTTTCCAATAAATTTCGTGGTATGTTCGTTCAATCATTTTATTTCGTAAGTTATTATTTTCTTGAATTGAATATGATGATTTTTTAAAAAAAATTTTAGGAGACCTATAATAGCCAGTTGAGGGAGAGATATGGGGACGATCCTTCAACCCATCTCGATTTCGATCTGGATTGTAGATGGAGGTACGATCGTCTGGTGAACTCGATAAAAATCAGGTCTACGGGCTCTCCAACACTACGGCTGAAAACTTGCGGACGACCCGTAGTGTCTCAATCGTTGGGAGCTCTCCATCAGTATCGAACACCCCCAGTCTTAGGAGTTCATAGCCTTGAAATAACAATATGAACGCCTCTCAACGGATTATGATCAGCTTTGTCAAATGGTCATGGATATTCATCAAGGACGGGTGATGATACATGTGTAGCCCCTTTTTGGTCGTACAGTTCCGGGAACAACCAGCCTCCTCCTCCTCCACCAGTTCCGTCGTTATTCTAGTTTAATTTTGTTTTTGAAACACATTAAATTTGTAATGAATATTTGGATGAATATTATTTAACATTATTTTTAATGTTTAATACAATTTTATTTGGTTAATTAGTTTTTTTTTACTATTAATAAAAAATTTTAAAAAATATATTTTAAATCAATACCGACGACCTTACAAAAGGAACCAAGCTGTTGGTATTTTACCGAGAGTTGCACAAAAATTACCACCCATGCCACACTCACCGACGAATATATTCCGTCGGTGTTTATCGTTGCTATTATTGACGAAAATATTCGTCGGTATTTTACAGAGAGTTCTGAAATATTTACTGCCCATGCCACAATCACCGATGACAAGTCTGTTGGTGATTATCGTTGAAAATACAAAAGGAATAATTCTGTCGGTAAAGTTCTCGCAGGAAAATTTTTTTTGGCGCGCTCTCCCGTCTATAATACCGTCGGTGTTTGGTTTTTTTTTTTAATTTCTGACCGAATTAGTGACGGAACAATGAATCACCGACAATCAATATTCCGACAAACGGACTCCGTCGGTAAAAATATTACTGATAAATTATGTATCTTACATCGATGGAATGAATCCATCGGTAAAACTGTTTAATGATGTAGTGGTTTATTTAAAGAAATCAACAAAGCACTTGATTCAAGAAATCCATTTTAGAGGTGAAAAGCAATATTTTTGTCCACTCCATCTTCAAAAATTAATCAAGTAATGTTACTCCTTCTAAGAGTTAAAAAAAATATGAAATTTTTTATTTAAATTAGCTCTTTATATAATTGTGACTCTATAATCTAAATCTGAAGATTATAAAGAGCTAAAGGTAAAAAATTATGATGATTCAGGAAAATCATATTTTAATGTGAGAAATATTATGCATATCACATGAAATAAAAAAAAATTAATGCCTATTTTTAAGAAAAAATGAAAAAAATAAATATGGAGAATTAAAATATTAAGAGATGCATAAAATAATATGTCAATAATTATTGGTTAAAGATCTTCTTCCTTTTCAATTCTCTCATGAAAAATATTTAGTCTCAAATTTGTGATTATATATATATATATATATATATATATATATATATATATATATATATATATATATATATATATTTGCAAAGAGATTGTAATAAGATATTCTTATTGTACATATGGTACATTAACGATGTCTTAATATGATGAAATTGTGTAAAAATATTAATGAAAAGATCTTGCAAAAGAAAAAAAATAGCAACAAAAAGAATAAAGATGAAATTTGATAGGAAAAAACCTGAAGATTATGAAATTAAAAAAAATTAAAAATGATCACAAAAAAAATAAATTATAATTAAAAGAATAAAGATCAAATTTAAAAGATTAAAAATAAACATAAAGAATGAAATTGAAAAAAAATTAATTTAATATATTATTTATAGATTAAAAAATAATAGAGTGAAATAATAAGAAATTGTTAAAGACCAATCAAATATAATTAAAAACACAAAAAAAACATTAATTTATATATATATATATATATATATATAAGAATTAAACAAACTCGGTGAACCTACCATTTACTAAGCGATATAATAGAGTCGAACAACGGACAATCGAGTAATTGTGTTCCAAAAAAGACAAGTCATAGGGTACTGTTTGTTACATCAGTTATATTAGGCTTTTACATGACATGAAGGCATAGTTTTGAAATCCAACCCGGTTAAGTAATCAGGTCACGAGTTAGATGGGTTGACCCGGGTCAACCCCAAAAAAAATTGGAAAAACCATACAATTTCTCTAACCAATAAGGTTAATACCATCATTTTCCTGCAGTTTCTTTGTTGTCATTATCGATTGCCATTGCCATTCACTGATGAAGAAAAACTTATGGCAACTGTGATCAAATATATTCAGAGAGAGGTGGAAAGGGCATTTTCATTTGTTTTGCAAGGAAATTGGCAATCTATCCAAATATAGACAAGGAAATCAAATTGACAAAAGGTGAAATGAACACATCCAAGTCATCAGAGAACCAAGCATGCTAACAATCAACTCCACATTTGACTGTTATTAATCATAACAAAATTTTGCTCAAACACATTCTTTAACTCAAAAGACTTCACTTCATCATTTTGAGGCCTGTATTTCCTTTGCCTTCTGAATCTTCAAAACCTTCTTCACAATCTTTAAGCCCTTGATTAGTTGCCCATTTTGACCCCCTGTTCTCCATCTACGTGCTTCCATGATCAAATTTCTCTATTCTAATTCTCCCAAGTGGAATAATATTATTGTTATTATTTATTACATTAGGTGATGACTAGCCACCTGAGATGCAACTAATTCGTCGAATTGGGGCCGTTGGTTGGAGTGGATCAATGACTTTGTTTCAATAATTATCACTCAGGCCAAGAATAAAGAAAACAGAGAGTGAAAGAAGGAGATTCAAACCTTTTTTACAGAGAAACAACAGTGATCAAAAGTCAAGACGTCTTCTGCTCTTCTGCTCCTCAGCTTTTCTTTCGTTAATTCAAATTGATTTCATCTTTTATTAATTAGGTTTTCATCTATCCTCAATTCTGCTTCGTTTTCTCCAGCATTTTGGCCTTTTAAAAGGCCAAATCGACGCCATTTAATGGCTGCTAACATATAAAAAAATTAGATCGGGTCTTACCCGGGTTTGACCGGGTGGACCGAGTCCCGGGTCGACCGGGTTTTATCGGGCCAACTTCCAAGCGGGTTTTTACCTCCACCTGGACCGGTCCCAGGCCAGGGTCGGCCGGGTCCCGGGTCGACCCGCCGGGCCGGTCCGGGTTTTAAAACTTTGCATGAAGGGCTCGAGGAAGTGATGTCTTTGTGCCTTGACCTGACGACGTCGATTAATCTCAACTATATTTTAATCCTCTAAAATATAACAAATTATTGTAATAATTAAAAGCAATAATTTGTGATTCTTTTGATTTCTTGTTAAAATAAAATCCAAGTGAGAGGAATAGCCTATTTATTTTTATATTTCAAAAATGTTTTTAAATAATTTGAATTTTATTTTATTTTTTAATTTACTTCAAATTACTATTTTTTGGTATTTTTGAATTATTTTAATACGCTAATGTTAAAAATAATTTTTAAAAATAAAAAAAAAATTTTAATATATTTTCAAATAAAAAAAATAAATAATTATTATCACACTCTCGATCACCAGATTTAACTTCAATTGGTCTTGATGTTAGGCTCTTATGCTTATGTAAATGCAAGGAGTAACTTAATGAACAAGTAAAAAAGCGACAGAGGTCTCAGATATGTAAAACTTGTTAGAGAAAATTCCTCGG